>OLSA01000663.1_pt1 | contig 30033 bp, 19 predicted proteins | sample 1672731 | NCBI WGS metagenome assembly OLSA01 (sample SAMEA3136718, study PRJEB25190) | human gut metagenome | biome: human gut; feature: human-associated habitat; material: faeces | place: Austria | collected 2013
CCCCCGCCAGCACGCTTTCGACAACCAGCCCGACCCGGCCACCCTGGTCAGCCGTGAGGAGATCCGCGCGGCCCTGCTCGACCGTCACACGGCCGCCACGCAGGACAAGCTCGACGCGGCGCACGTGGCCATCTGCGGTTGCGGCGGCCTCGGCTCCACCATCGCGGTGGCGCTGACCCGCATCGGCGTCGGCCACCTGCACTTGATCGACTTCGACCGCGTGGATATGACGAACCTGAATCGCCAGCAGTATTTCCTGAAGGACCTCGGCCAGTACAAGACGGAGGCGCTGCGCAGCAATCTGCGCCAAATCAACCCGTTCACGGACATCACCATCGACACCGTCAAGGTGACCGACGAGAACGTGCCGACGCTGTTCGAAAACGAGGACATCATCTGCGAGGCGTTCGACGTGCCGGAAAACAAGACGATGCTCGTCAACGCGGTGCTGGAGAATCTGCCGGGCAAGAAGCTCGTCAGCGCGTCCGGCATGGCCGGCTTCCGCAGCTCCAACCTGGTGAGCACGCGTCGCGTTTCGAAGAACTTCTACTTCTGTGGCGACGGCGAGACGGCTCCGGTACCGGGTGCCGGCCTGATGGCGCCGCGCGTGGGCGTGGTCGCCTGCCACGAAGCGAACATGATCACGCGACTGATCCTCGGCGAGGAAGACGCCTGACGCACTGCTACGTTACTCCACTGCCGTAATCGAAATTTTTATTGCGATTACAAACGCACGTTGCACACAACACAACAGCGACGCAACGGCAACACAACAGCAGCACAGCAATCGCAACAACAGCAACACCAAACACCCCAACGAAAGGAACCGACGATGAGCACCGAAAACACCATCACCACCGCAGCCGCCGACGTCGCGGCCGCACCGAACGCCACGCTCGACGAGCTGGTCGGCACCACCACGAACACGGCGATCCTGCCGGAGCCGGACGCTCATGCGTACGACGAGATCGCCACCGGCGACGCCGACCCGCTGATCCTCGGCGGGCACAAGTTCACGAGCCGTTTCATCCTCGGTTCCGGCCGTTACGACCTGAACCTCATCAAGGCGACCATCGAGAACGCGGGCACGCAGATCGTCACCATGGCGCTGCGCCGCTGCCGCACCACCGAAAACAACCTGCTCGACTACATTCCGAAGGGCATCACCATGCTGCCGAACACGTCGGGCGCGCGCAACGCGGAGGAGGCGGTGCGCATCGCACGTCTCGCGCGCGAAGTGTGCCAGACGGACTTCGTGAAGGTGGAGATCGAGCACGAGGCGAAGTACCTGCTGCCCGACAACGAGGAAACCATCAAGGCCACGGAAAAGCTGGCGAAGGAAGGTTTCGTGGTCATGCCGTACATGTTCCCGGACCCGATCGCAGCGAAGCGTCTTGAGGACGCGGGCGCAGCTTGCGTGATGCCGCTTGGCGCGATGATCGGCTCGAACAAGGGCCTGCGCGCACGCGATTTCATTGAAGTGATCATCAAGAATGCCAACGTTCCGGTGATCATCGACGCGGGCATCGGCCGTCCGAGCCAGGCCGCTGAGGCCATGGAGATGGGCGCGGACGCGGTGATGGCATACACGGCGATCGCATCCGCCGGCAACATTCCGCTGATGGCGCGCGCTTTCAAGAATGCGATTGAGGCCGGCCGTGAAGCGTACCTGTCCGGCCTGGGCAAGGTGACGGAGGACCACGCCGTCCCGTCCAGCCCGACGAACGAGGCCGACTACATCGGCTGATTCGCGCCGATTTCGTACGATTCGTGCACTAACGTTTCGCACTGTTTTATTGCGATTACACGACGATGGTCGGTGGAGACGCACATTTTCGCAAGGTTTCCACCGACCCTCTTTCGTCAGATGCGCGGCACGTAGCGCAACACGCGCATGCCACGCATACCGCAGCGACAGGCAATACGTCTACTTCCCTAGAGCCGCCTTCAGGTCGCGGTTCTGGAATCGCTCGTGCAGCAGGCAGTAGCCACCGAACACGACAAACCAGACCAGGCCGGCGACTGCGGAACCGAGCGTGTCGGAAGACAGGAACAACGTGACATACACGACCACGTAGAACGCGACCGCAATCCAATCGCACACCTGCCAGGCCGGCATCACGAAGCCGTCCGGCAGAAAGTCGGCGCTTTGACGGTAGCGGCGGTGAGCAAGCATCGTCAGAATGTAAATGAAGATCACGACGGCGCTGGCGGCCGAGGCGAACAGCACGAACGCGCCGGAAACGCCCGGAATCGCGTTGATCAGCGGGGAGAACAGGATCATGCAGCCGGACACGATAATCGCCTTCGCCGGCACCTTGCGGTCCGACACCTCACCGAGACGCTGCATGGCGGGCGATTCGGAATCCTGCGCGAGCTGGTACAGATGGCGTCCAGCCGAGTAGATCAGCGAGTTAAGCGCTGACGCGGCTGCGGTGATCACCACGAAGAACACGAGCGCGGCGGCCCAGTCGAGGCCAGCGTATTTGAACACCATGATGAACGGCGAACCGAACGAGCCGTCCGCGTTCTGATGGAAGTTGCGCCACGGCACGATGGCCATGATGGCCACGAGCGCGCCCACGTAGAAGATGAGGATGCGCATGATCAGCTCGTTGACGGCCTTCGGTAACACCTTGCGTGGGTTCTGCGTTTCGGATACGGTCACACCTACGAATTCGATGAGCTGGTAGGCGAAGAACACCATCTGGAAGCTCATGAAGAAGTTCATCCAGCCGTTCGGCGCAAGCTGGAAGCCGCCGGTAATGTTCGTAAGGCTCACAGTGGCACCGGAAACCGTGCCGTCCACGCCTTCGATATGCGTGGCCGGGTAGCTGAAACCGAGGAACAGCATCACCACGGCGGTGACAATCAGACCCACAATCAGCGTGATTTTGATCATGGAGAACCAGAATTCCGCCTCGCCGAACACTTTCACGGCAATGAGATTGATGCCGGTGAGCGCCACAAGGAAGCACAGTTCGATAAGCCATTTCCACGCGTTGAGGTCAATGCCGAACGTGCCGAAGAACGTGACGAAATAGGTGCTGACGGCCGTGATTTCGGTCATGCCGGTCAGGATGAGCACGATCCAGTACGTCCAGCCGGCGAATTTGCCCCACGCGCGGCCGAGGTAGCGGGTGATGAAGTTGATGAAGGTGTGCTGGCTTGGGTCGCTGTACATCATTTCGCCGATGGCGCGCATGAGCAGGAACATGATGAGGCCCACGCCGATGTACACGAAGATGATGCTTGGTCCGGTCAGCGCAATCGATTTGCCGGAGCCGAGGAACAGGCCGGTGCCGATGGTTCCGCCGATGGCGATGAATTGGACATGGCGATTTTTCAGGCCGCGTTCCATGTCGTTGTCTTTGTCGAGGCTTTCGACGGATTTGATATGCGATTGTGTGCTTTGCGCGTTCTGCGTTGCGTCAGACGCGTCGGCAGCTTGCGTGTTTGTGCCGGCCTTCCCGGTATTCGTATTCCCTAAAGTCATAATGGTCACACCCTACCGCGGGAGCCGCCCAATGCGCCCGCTTTTGTCTGACAGATGACGCTTGCCGGCTCTGCTGGGAGGAACAGAAGCCGGCATGATGAAGAATGAGCGGGCTAGGCGGTCAGCTCGTCGAGTTTGGCGCGGAGGTCTTCGTTTTCGCGCTGCAGCTCGTCGATGCGGCGGGCCTGCTGTCTGATGATGCTGATGGCGGTTTCGGAGTCGAGCCCACCGGCAGGCTGCTGCCGTACAGGTGACCCGCGCCGGACGCAAGCGTCAGCTCGGACGTGCCGTGGTAAACCGGCAGGTTCACGGAAATCTTCGGGATGCGGATGGCCCCCATCACGCCATCGCCGGAGTCGAGCAGGCTTTGATATTCCGTGTCTTTGGCGCTGGCGGAGTCGCCGGAGTTGTCTGAGCCGTCGGCGCTGGCGTTGTTGGCTGCATTCTGCGGATCATCATACAGTTCGGCGAGCGGATCCTTCGCCTCGCCAATCACCGGCTGCCCCGACTTGGCAAGTCGCTTGTTGTACTCCCTGGCCGCGGCGAACGCCTCATCGGCCTGCGGGTATGGCCAGCCCGCCACGCGCTTTTCGGAACGCGCCGACGTGCTCGCCAGCTCGCGCGCCGAACGGTATTGCAACACTCTCGGAAACATGCCAATGCCGAGCGCGGTAAGAATCAGCACCGCCGCAAGCACGCGCATGGCAATGGACTTGTTGCGATCCGCGCGACGCTCGCGCATCGCTTCGGACGCGTCGGTCGCCTCCGCGAAAGTCGGGAGGGTGTAGGTGCGGGTGTTGCGCGTGGTGTCGTGCGAACCGCGCGAGCCGTCGTTGCCATCGTGCGAATCGCCATAAAAATCGTCGGCGCGTAAGTCCTTAATTTGCTGCGGACCGTCGCTTCTCGACCCGCCGCGCGCGCTCCCATGCGGAAAAACTGCCATCAGTCTTGCCCCCTTGAACTGCCAGCCATAGGGAACATTATATTGCACTCCGCCCGCGTGCCTTCTTCCCTGACGATTCCGATAATGTCGGTCGAACTTGGACGGTCTCCGGCCACAGCTCTGAGCGAACCACGTTTTACGCAAATCATGGGTTAGGACTTACGCAAATCGTGGGTTAGGTTTTATGCAAATCGCAGGTTAGCCTCCTCGCAAACGCGACCGACCCCCCCTTAATGTCGTGAAACGTGCTATATGTGGCAGATTCGCCCTTCACAAGAAAACGATTTGCGTTATGTGTGGCAGGTTCCTTGAGCAAATCCAGACCTAGGGGGTAGGAATCATGCCCCCTAGGTCGGTTTCCCCGAAGAAACCTGCCACAGATAGCGGAAATCACATTCTTCAACCTCCGGTCACAATGGCTCACTAGGCTCGACGGTATGACGCAAGAGCTTGTTTCCCTAACCATCATCATGGCGGTGGCGGCCGTCAGCCCAATCGTGGCGCAGCTGATCCCGGGCAAGTTCATTCCGCAAACCGTGCTGCTGCTCGCCGCCGGAACCGCGCTCGGCCCGTACGGCTGCGGCATAATCGAAGTAAACGACGCCGTGAAACTCTTGAACGAGCTCGGCATGGCGTTCCTGTTCCTGCTCGCCGGCTACGAAATCGACCCCAAACGACTCGCCGGACATCAAGGCAAAGTCGGACTGCTTACATGGGGAATCACGCTAGGCCTCGCCTGGCTGGTTGTGACATTCCTTCCGTTCTTCACCAAGCAAGGCATCAACGGCGTGGCCACGGTAATCGCACTCACCACCACCGCGCTCGGCACGCTCATGCCGATTCTCAAGGAACACAACCTCGAAGGCACCCCCATCGGCGACGCCATCATCTCGTACGGAACGTGGGGCGAACTCGGCCCAATCCTTGCCATGGCTATCCTGCTATCCACCCGAACCGGCTGGCAGACCATGCTCGTGCTCGGCGCATTCCTTGCCATCTGCCTACTGTGCGCAATGCTACCCACGAAAGCACTGAAAACCGGCCATCGCCTGTACCGTTTCCTTACGGAAAACGCGAACACGTCATCGCAAACGCTCATGCGACTGACCACATTCCTGCTCATCTTCCTTGTCACCATTTCCGCGCTGTTCGAACTTGACGCGGTGCTCGGCGCGTTCGCCGCGGGTTTCATCCTGCGTTACATCATCCCCGACGGCAGCAAGTCGCTGGAAATGAAGTTGGAGGGTGTCGGCTACGGCTTCCTCATTCCTGTATTTTTTGTGGTGTCAGGCGCCGCGATCAACGTGCGCGCCGTGGCAAGCCGGCCCGCACTGCTCGTCGCGTTCATCGTCATGCTCATGCTGATTCGCGCGGTGCCCGTATATGTTGCGTTGTCGCTCGACAAACGCAAGAATCCGCTGTCAACGCATCACCGCGTCACCGTAGCCCTGTATTGCACGACCGCGCTGCCGATCATCGTCGCCGTCACGTCGCTGGCGGTGAAGGTCGGCACCATGCAAAGCGACACCGCGTCGACACTGGTCGCAGCCGGCGCGATTACGGTGTTCCTGATGCCGCTGCTTGGCTCGATCACGTATCAGGTGGCCGACGTGCATCCGGTCACCGCGGTTCGGGAGATTGCGCACACGCCATCCGATTGGCGGACGATCGTACGCGAACATGCGCAGGTGCGTGCGCTGCTGCACCATCAGGACCGGCTCAAGCGTATGGCGGAGACGTTGGAATCGCTGGAAAAGCAGGAGGGGCTGAACGGTTTGGACAGCCGTCGCGCCGAACTTGTGGAACGTGCGCGCCTCGAAATCGACCGCCAACTCAAGGAACTCGGCCTGGACCCGCAGCTCACCACCCAACTCCCCCACAACTACCGCTACCCGAAGAACTGAGAGGGCTTCGGAGGGGCGCTACTCCACGGACTTGAGGGAGCTGATGGGGTCGATGCGGTCGAGGACGGGGTTGACGAACAGCTGCACGAGCAGCGCGAAGGCCATGGTCGCCACGGCCGCGATCACGTAGCTCAGCGGCTTGACCTCCACCTCGAAATACAACGATGGCATGTTGAGCGCCATCGTCAGCATGCCGCCGACGAGCCGGCCGAGCGGCAGGCCCAGTATCACACCCATGACGGTGAGGATCATCATCTCGCGGTTCACGTAATGGTGCACTTCGCGGTCGAAGAAGCCAAGCACCTTGAGCGTGGCCATCTCGCGCACGCGTTCTGACACGTTCGTATTGGCGAGCGTGAACAGCACCACCAGTGCCAGACCGCCGGCAAGCGCCACAATCAGCGCCACCACCGCGCCCATGAGGTCGAATTTGAAGCTGTCGGCCATGTGCGCGCAGCTTACGGCCTTCATCACCGAACTGTCTTCTTCGAGCGATTCCGCATAGTCGGTTTGCGAAGTGTCAGAGCCGGAAAGCTTGGCGAGCATGGCGTTCCACGTCAGAGCCTCGGAATCCTCGGAACTCTTGGAATTCTTGGTGTTCTTCGCGTCTTTCGAGTCGAAAAGCTTGGCGTAGTAGGTTTCGCTTACATACACATCCGAGCCGATGAGGTTGCGATTCACCGCGCTCACCTTCGCCGTCGCCTGCACGCCGTCGCCGTTGGTCAGTCGCACCTTGGAACCGGCCTTGACGCCCAGCGCGCTTGCCGCCGACTGCGCGACGATCACGCCATCGTCATCGAGCTTCAGCGAACCGGTTTTGCCGACGCCGGACGTGCCCAGTATGCCGGACGAGACCGGTTGCAACGTGACCATTTCGCCCAAATCGGACAGATGCTTTTCCGGCACCGCAACCAGCTGGATGCTTTCGCTGCCGCTGCTGCCGGCCTTGCCGCTGTCACCGTCGCCACTGCCCGCAACCGTCAAATCGCCCGACTCTATGCGCACGTCAAGCGATGACGTGACGCGCCCGTCTGACGCGACTTTCGTGCGCATCGCCGACGCGTCCGAATCGTCGGAAACCACCATCAGGTCGTACTGGTAGATGTCGCGGTATTGCTTGATGCCGAGGTCGGCGACGGTGTCGTTGATGGCCAGGCCGCAGACGATCAGCGCGGTGCAGCCGGCGACGCCGCCGACCGTCATGATGAGGCGCGACTTGAAGCGGAAAATGTTGCGCGCGGTCACTTTGCTGAGGAAGCCCATGCGATTCCAGACCGGCCGAATCCGTTCCAGCAGAATGCGCGAGCCGGCGCGCGGCGCTTTCGGACGCAGCAGCGAGGCGGGCGTCTGCCTCATTTCCTGCACGCACGCGTAGATGGTGGCGGCGAGCACGCCGACCACGAACAGCGCGATGCCGAGCGAGCCGTACAGCCAGTCGTATTCCAATCGCAGGCCGGGCATCACATACATGCCTTGCAATACGACCAGCAGAAACGCCGGAATGCCAAGGAAGCCGGCGATCAGGCCGAGGCCGCCGCCGATGAGGCAGGCGAGCAGCGCGAACAGCAGGTAGCGCGACGCGACCGCCAGCCGCCCGTAGCCGAGCCCCACGTACGTGCCGATGAGCGAGCGGTCCTCTTCGACCATGCGCGCCATGGCGGTCAGGCTCATCATCACGGCCACCAGCAGGAACACAATCGGGAACGCGTTGCCGAGCGACTGGATGGAGTCGAGGTCGGATTTGAGCGCGCTGAACCCGCCGAGCGACTGCCGGTCCTGCACATACCAGCGCACTTGCGGAATGCTGGTTTTCAGCTCGTTTTCCTTGGTTTTCAGCGTTTGTTCGGTACTTGCCTTCTGCTCGTTCAATTGCGATTGCGCCTGGTCGAGCTGCTGCTTGGCTTGCGTCAGTTCGGGACTAGCGGCGATGATGGTTTCACGCATTGTTTCACGCGTGGTTTCGTCAAGTTGGGGGGTAGTTGCACCTGCGGCCGCCGCCGCACCTGCGTTCGCGCCGTTTGCCGCAGCTCCCGCAGCTGCCGCGCCCGCCTGCATGCTGACAATCTGGTCGACCTGCTGGTTGAATTGCTGCCGATTCGCGTCGATTTGCGACTGCGCGTCCGCGAACTTCTTGTCGGCTTCCGCACGCGCGTCGGCGATCTTCTTGTTGCCCGCGTCGAGCAGTTCCTGCCGACGGGCCTTCTGGCGGTCGGTTTTCACGGTGCCGTCGATGCGGTCGGTCACCTGCTTGACGGTGTTTTCGTACGATTCGTCGAACGTGCTTTCGGCGGCCGCGCCCTTGACGAGCAGCGTGGCTGACGTGTAGAGGGTGCCGGTCACGCCATCGGACGGCGCGAAGAACGTGTAGTCGGTGGTGGCGGTGGAACGGAACGAGGTCATGGCGGAGTAGCCGTCCGGGTTGCTCAGGTTCTGCGGATCGAGCACCACGCCCACGATGGTGAGCTTGGTCGGGAAGCTCGGCGCCTCGTCCGTGCCGTTCGTTTCATTCGTGCCGTTCGTTTCATTCGTGCCGTCCGCACCGTTCGTATCGTTCGTATCGGAAGTATCGGAGGAAGCCGATTCGGGGGTTACGGTGAGGCGGCTGCCGATACGCTTGCCCGAATCGCGAATAAATTTCCTGGTTACCGCGATTTCGCCGGCTTTCTTCGGCATGCGCCCTTCCTGCAAGTATGGCTGGTCAATGCCGTTCGTGCCGATTTCCTGCATGGTCGCCGACTTGCGGCCGTCCAAATCGAACGTCACTTCCTGCGACCGTTCCGCCTGCACTTTCGCAACACCGTTCACCTTGCGCAACGCGGCGATATCGCCGTTCGACAGGCCCGCAGTGGACAGCACCTGGACGTCGTGCAGGCCCTGCGCGTCGAAAAAGCGGTCGGTGCTGCGGAATGCGTCACGGCAGCCCGCGTAAATGCCGGTGAGCACGGCCACACCGAGCAACGTGATCATGGCGATGGAAATGAATCTTTTCCACGAATGCGCCCACATTCGCAGCATGTCCTTGACGAATGCCATGTCGACCTCCGTTCGTAGCCCCTCATTCCATTGAACACCATGAAGCTTGGAAAGACGCGCCAAACCGCACATCCGCAACACGTGTCCAAATCGCGCGTTCGAATCGCACAGCAATCGCGCGAATCGAACTTCTAAACCAAACAACCCGTTAAGCAAACCAGACATTCCGGAACGAACAAACCAACACTTTGCCCGCCGCTTCCCGCTACAATCGGAAACGTTCCCTCACAAAGGGCGAATCGCAAAAAAGCAAGCAAAACAAGCACATGCAAGCGTGCAACAGCACGCAACGCAAGCAGCGAGCGCAACGTACAACGCGCAATCGCAAGGAAACAGAGAAGAGGAAATCTCCATGAGCGACGTCACCGCCGCAAAGAAGCCGCGTGGAACCGACGACGTGCCGGTTCCGCCGACGCTCCGTAAATCGTTGAAAAACCGCCATATCCAGCTCATCGCGCTGGGTGGCGCCATCGGCACCGGCCTGTTCTACGGCTCCAGCGAATCCATTCAGCTGGCCGGCCCGTCCATTCTGCTCGCCTACCTCGTCGGCGGTCTCGCGATCTTCATGATCGTGCGCGCTCTGAGCGAAATGGCGGTCGAGGATCCGAAGGCTGGCGCGTTCAGCTACTACGCGACGCGCTACTGGTCACGGCGAGCGGGCTTCATTTCCGGCTGGAACTACTGGTTCAACTACGTGCTGGTGGCCATGGTGGAGCTTGCCGTGGTCGGCTCGTTCGTGAACTACTGGTTCCCGAACATTCCGAAGTGGGTGTCGGCGGCGGTGTTCCTCGTGGCCATCGCGGCGCTGAATCTCATGGGCGTGAACAAGTTCGGCGAATTCGAATTCTGGTTCGCCATCATCAAGATCGTGGCCGTGCTGGCCATGATTCTCGGCGGCCTGTATGTCGTGATCGCCAACGTGCCGACCGCGTCGGGCATTCGCGCAAGCTTCGCCAACTGGTTCACCGTGGACGGCGGATTCCTGCCGCACGGCCTGATGACCCGCAACGCCGACGGCACGTGGACGGGCCTGCTGATGGCGCTCGTCGTGGTGATGTTCAGCTTCGGCGGCACCGAACTCATCGGCATCACCGCCGGCGAAACCGAGAATCCGCGCACCACCATTCCGAAGGCCACGAACGGCATCATCTGGCGTATTCTCGTCTTCTACATCTGCGCGCTCGGCGTGATCATGGCGGTGATTCCATGGAGCAAGATCGACGGCGATTCCAGCCCGTTCGTGCAGATCTTCGATTCCGTCGGCGTGCACGCGGCCGCCGGCATCCTCAATTTCGTGTGCCTGACCGCCGTGATGAGCGTCTACAATTCCGGCCTGTACGCCAACTCCCGCATGCTGTATTCGCTGGCAAAGCAGGGCAACGCGCCGGCTTACCTGGGTAAGCTCAGCAAGAAAGGCGTGCCGGTCGGGGGTGTTATCACTTCCGCGATAATTATTGCGATTGCCGTTGTCGTCGTGTTCGTATGGCCGGAATTCGCGTTCAATTACCTGATGTCGATCGCCACGATCGCGGCTGCGATCAACTGGATCATGATTATGATTACGGAGATCAAGTTCCGTCGCATGGTTGCGGCTGGCGATGGCCCGGCCGAACTTAAGGGGCTGAAGGGCAAGGAAGCGCTCGACAAGATCGCGTTCAAGCTGCCGTTCGCCAATGTGACGCCGTACGTGGTGATCGCGTTCATGCTGCTGGTCGTAGTGCTCATGTGCTTCTCCGCAAGCTACCGCATCGCCGTGATCGCCGGCGTCATCTGGCTGGCGGTGCTGTTCGCCGCGTACCAGCTCACGCAGGTCGGCCGCAAGCAGGCGGACGCGTCCGCCGCGGACGCCGAATGACCGCGCTTCCTTACGCACTTCCTTACACGATTCCTTAAAGGAACGGCAAAAGGAACGACAAGCCCCACGCGGGAAGCGTCCATAAGCAACATAAAACGGCCTTCCCGTCCGTATGGAAATCACCGGATCAATCGATCCGCGGTGACAACATACGGACGGGAAGGCCGTTTTTTACGCCGGCTGATGGAGGCTCAGCCCTGCTTCTTGGCCGCCGGTGCGATGGACAGACTCGGGTCGCGCAGCGGAATCATCATGGACTGCGTCGCGTGGTACAGGTCGGACTTGCCCGGCCACACGGTGCCGATCGGCTGGTTGGTGCGGTCGAGCTGGTGGAACCAGGATCCGTTGACGTGATCCATCACCGTGCTGTCCGCGTACTCGAGGAACGTCGCATACCACTTGGCGTACGATTCCTTGCCGGTCACGCGGGCGAGCGTGGAGGACGTGTTGATGCCCTCGGCCAGCGTCCAATGCATACGGTCGTGCACGACGGGCTTGCCGTCCCAGTCGGTGGTGTATACGAGGCCGGGCGCACCGTCCGCGTTCCACGCATCCTCGACCGCACGGTTGAACAGATGCTCCGCGGCGTCGATGTACGGGGACGCGGCCGCCGGATCGGACGGATAGGTGCTGGTGGCCCACTGGGTGATCAGGCGGGCCCATTCGATGCCGTGGCCCGGAGTCGCGCCGTACGGCTTGAACTGGTCGTCCGGCTTCTCGCGGTTGCATTCGAGGTCGAGCGACCAGTCGGAATGAAAGTGTTCGGGGATGCGCCAGTTGTTGGCCTTCGCCCAGCCGAGCACGTGCTCGATGATGCGGCCCGCGCGCTTGCGCCAGGTCTCGTCGCCGGTCACGTCGGCCACGGCGAGGAACGCCTCGACGGAATGCATGTTGGCGTTGAGGCCGCGGTACGGGTCGAGTTCGGTGAATTCGGTGTTCCACGTGTCGACGGACAGGCCGGTCTCGTCGTCCCAGAACTTGTCGAGGAAGACCTTTTCGGCATGGTCGAGCAGTTCGGCGGCACCGGGGCGACCGAGCAGGGTCGCGGACGATGAGGCCAGCAGCACGAAAGCGTGCGCATAGCACTGCTTGGTGGGCGTGTAGCCGCCTTCGGGGGTGATTTCCGGATACCAGCCATCGTTGACGTCGTCATGCAGCGCGCCCTTGAGACCCTTCAGACCGGCGTCGACCAGCTCCTCGGCACCCGGGAAACCGACGAATGCGCCCAGGCAGTACACGTGGGTCATGCGGCAGGTGATCCAAGTGGCGCGATTGCGGTCCTTCCATGGGGTGCCGTCGTCGCCCAGCCAGTAGGAGCTGCCGTCGGGAGCCGGGAACTTCGTGCCGAAGTTCAGCAGATTGTCGCGGGCCGCGTCGAGGAACGCCTTGTTTTCCGCCGTTCCCAGCTGATATTTTTTGTCTTCGACAGCCATGTCAAATCCTTTCCTGATTTCCTGCGATCGCGCACTTGGTTTTCACGCAACGCACGTTCCGGCGCGCCGATGAGCGACGCGCCGCATGTGCATGCGCCCCTTGCGTTCGCACCTTGTTCGGTTATGCGCTCGGGAAACTTCGTCATATTCCCTCGCCGCTGTGCCCTACTGTAGTGATTAAGCGCTTAAGCTGCAAGTGGGACACGCCATCCGCGCCGTCAAGTCCTTCATCCGCGCCTCCGGCATCGACGACGATTGCCGTCTCAACCGGCGCGGATGGCCGCGGGAATCCGGGAATCAGTACAGCGGCGGAAGGGTATTGGCCATACGGATGAAAGGATGCTTGGTGAAACGGCGGAAATCAGCCGCATAACGCGACCCCTCCACCGGAGTGCCGTATGCGCCGGTTCCAGCGGCGCCCGGATCGTTGCGCCACGGCATGTACCACAGCACCCGACGCGTATCGCTGTTGGCGAGCGCGGCGGTGAGCAGGTAGCGCGTCCACGGCGAATCGGATTCGGACGGCGCAGCTGTCTGGGCTGTTCCGGAGCCGACAGCATTCGATTCGCCATGGGCAGCGCAACCATCATCCGCGGCACTGGCACAAGCGCCGGCGCCGGCCAGCGCGGCTTCGTCTTCCGCGCTCATCACGTACCGCGACGCGAATTCGCCAGGCGAGCCCACTTCGGTGGCGGCGGCGATCTTGCCGCGTTCACGGGCGAGCCGCCCGACCACCGTCAGCATGGTGATCAGATCGTCGTGCCGTTCACGCGGCCGCTCTGCCTCGACGTCGGCGGGCGCGATGTCCCAGTAGTCGTCGAATCCGAGTACGTCCACATATTCATCGCCCGGGTAGGCGTAGAGATACCCGGCCTCGCATGTGCTTTCCGAGCTCATGTCGATACGGCTACGGTCGGGCGAGTAGGCGTAGAGCACGTTGTGTAGGCCGCACGAGTCGCGCAGGTAGTCCACGGTCATGCGCCACAGGGCGACGAATTGTTCCGGCGTGGTGTCGGTGGGTTGCGCGGGTGACCCGGTGCACCACCAGAACCAGTCGCCGGTGTGCTCGTGGAACGGGCGGAATACGATCGGCACGGATTCGCCGCTGACGCCGTCCACCACCGAGTCCAGGAACGAGGCCACGCGGTCCAGCCATTCGAGGAACTGCCCGTGCCGTGCGCCGCCGGGCAGCACAGCCGCCACGGAACCGGGCGCCATATTGTGCCCGTACCCGCCGAAGGTGATCGGATTGGCGGAATGCCAGCTCATGGTCGTCACCGCGCCCATGGTGTAGGCGCGCAGCAGTTCGTCGCGGACGTCACCCATGGAGAAGCCGTCGATATTGGTGGTTTCGTCGCGTTCCACGCCGCTCAGGTCGCTGCCCCACAGCGCGGGGTAGGTGCCGGTGACCGCGTGTACGTCGGAATCGGTGTTCGGACCGATCACGTTGCTGGTTTCGTTCTGGTGGCCGAACATGGCGAATTTGCCGCTTGCCTGGTGCAAGGATCGGAACAACGTACGGGTCAGCGTGTTCAGGTGCGGGTCGACCGGCTGCGGATCGACGGACCGCAAGTTTTCCCCGCCCATCGTTTCCCCGCTCATCACAGCGCCTCGAATTCAAGGATCACGGTCTGCATAGGACGCAGCGGCGTGACCTTCAGCGTCATCGCATCCAGCTGGGCCAGACTGGTCTCATCGCCGGAAATGCCGAAATCACGGCCCCAATATTCGACTTGCGGCATCTCGTTTTCCGGCGTCTTCAGCACGACGCAGACGCCATCGCGGCGCAGCACGACATGTGGTCCCTGATCAAACATCATTGTCTCCTTGGGCTGTTTCAAGCGGTTACCACGGCAAAGGACTCGACCTCGCCATGAGCGCAATTGACTTTTACGGAAAACCAGTATATATTAAGCGCTTAAGTGGAGCAAATGGCGGCAAGCCATCACAGGCACCGCAGCAACGAGGCATCGCAGCGACGCAGGGAGGCGGAAGCAGGCATGGAATCGTCCACACCATACAAAGGCGGCGAAATCGACAGCCGGCAGGCCGAAGCCATCGACACACTCTCCTCGGCCAACGAATACCAAGGCCAATCACGCATCCAAACACTGCGGAAACTGCCATGGAACCGCAAATGGAAGTACTTCCGCGACCAGTTGCTGGCACGCACCGTGGTTATCGCGGCCATCGTCTGCGTGGTCGTATACATCGCCGTGCAGATCCTCGCACCCGCACCAGGGCCGAAACTGTACGTGGCGGTGTTCGACGATGCCGTCGGCCAGCAGGGGGCAGCAAGCCTGCAGTCGCAGGTCGCGAAACGGCTGGACCTGCCGGAAGGCCGCAAGGGCGGAGTGCTCGTCGACACCTATTTTTCCAACGACGAGAACGGCATCAGCAAGCTGCAGACCATGATCGCCAATCATGAGATAGACGCGATCGTGGCCACGCCGAAGACCTTCAAGCAGCTGTCCGGCTACGGCTATCTGACCAATCTCGATTCGTCGCTGACCAAGCGGCAGCGCACGTTGCTTTCCGGCGATTTCGTCACGATGAAGGGCTTCAAGGATTCCGACGATCCCGATTTCGAAGGCGGCGGCAAAGGCAAGGCCGAGCCGTTCGGTCTTTCGATGACCGACTTCCGGCAGTGGAACCGGCTGAAATCAGCCAAGTCCAACGCACTCATCGGCATCGTGCGGGAATCGCCGAATCCCACAACCGCGCAACGGCTCATCGACTATCTCAGCGCATAGCGGTTCCGGCAACCGCCTGCACAGCACCACAAAAACCACCCACGGAGGAGACCATGGCCAGCATTTTCAGTCAGGACAATCCATTCAACGACTTCATGAGCACCGTCGGCGATATGGCGATGATCAGCATCGCCTGGACCATCTGCTCCATTCCCGTTGTGACGGTCGGCGCTTCGACCGCGGCGGCCTGCGAAGTGGCGCGCGAACTGCAAAGCGGCTCCTGCAAGGGCATCTTCCGCAGCTTCTGGGCGGCTTTCAAGCGCCGCTTCCCGACCACGCTTGCCCTGACGGCGGTAATCGCCGCGTTCTGCGGATTGGCGCTGTTCGACCTGTGGTACCTGTCGAGACAATCCACCGACACCGTAGCCGTCCTTTATGGCGTAACCATCGTGGTCATCGCGGTCGTCGGCTCGGCGCTGGCTTTCGTGCTGCCTTTGACCGGCCGCAGCAAGCTGAGCGTCGGCGAGCAGCTCACGCAATCCGCCCGGCTCGCCCTGGGCAAGCCACATATCGCCTTCGCCGCGCTTCTGCTGAACATCTGGCCGATCATCGTGGTGCTGATCGCGCCGGAGCAGACGCTGATGCTGGTGCCGCTGCTGTGGATATTCGTCGGCGCCGGAGCCAGCTTCTGGGTGCAGATGAATCTGATCCGCAAGACCTTCTCGCTCGACTAGATTCCGTCCGAATCCCGCGAATCCGCCCAAAATCCTTCACGCAACGCGAAAACACACGAAAACGCCGCACGGCCATATGGCCATGCGGCGTTTTCGCTTCATAGTTCCACGCCATCGCGCGATCAACGCGCAATCACCACGCGTTCATCGCCCAGCGGGAGCGGGACCAGTGGATTCGCGCGCACGCCGCTCGTACGGCTCCTCCATGATATGGCCGACCTTCTCACCGTCGATGAGCCTGAGCATCAGCCGTGCGGCCGTCTTGCCGGTGTCCACCACGTTGCGGCCCATGGCCGTCAGATTCGGATAGGCCGCGGTGCACATGAAGGAATCGTCCCAAGACATGAGCGACAATTCGTCAGGCACGGCGATGCCTTTCACGTTGGCCACGCCAAGACCGGCCAACGCCATCACGTCATTGTCGTAGATGATGGCGGTCGGACGCTCTCCGAAACCCAGCAGGCGATTGGTGGCCTCACGTCCGGATTCAGGCGTGTAGTCGGTATGCAGGCAGCGGTACCGTATGCCCAATTCGGCGGCCACGTCGGAGAACGCGGCGTCACGGATATACGAGTGGGCCAACGCCTCAGGACCGCCCACACGCGCGATATGCCGATGGCCGAGGTCATACAGATACTGCACCGCCTGACGCACAGCGTCGGCGTCGGCGCTGGACAGGCTCGGCAGGTTGCCGGCCACAGAAGCGTCGGAAATCGCAAGAACCGGCATTTCCGTATGCTGTTCCAGCAGCGCGACGCACGGATCGCCCAGTTCGACGTTGACCAGCAGCAGGCCGTCGACGTTGCCGGTGGCAATCCAGTCCTTGATAATCGCCAGCTTGGCATCCTCGCCTACCGCCATGCGAATCAGAATAGAATAATCATGCTTTTCCAGCTCGGCACCCAAGCCGGAGATCAGCTCCATCATGAAAGATTCGACGGACAGCAGCTCGGGATCGTAATCCAGCACCAAGCCGATGCGCTGCGTCTTCGCCTTGGCCAGCGCCTGGGCCGCGCCGTTCGGCTTCCAGCCCAATTCATGGGCCACCTGCAGCACCTTGGCACGGGTTCCCTCGGAGACTCCGGGTTTGCCGTTGAGGGCATACGAGACGGCGCTGCTGGAAACGCCTGACGCCTTGGCGACATCGAAAATCGTCACCTTGCTTTTTTGAACTGGCATACCCGCACCTTCTCTTTGCTGAAATCGAACTTAAACGGTTCACCTACATCATACAGCAAAGGCGCCACCAACCCCCGCAGGAAGCCAGTGCTTACGGCACTTTGCTTCGTAGGGTCGGCGGCGCCTTCACTTAATTTTTCACTTAAGCGGAACCGTCATGCTGAAATGTTCAGCGGAATGCCCTCCTCATCCATCGTTCCGGAGGGCATTCCCCGGACAGCGGCCAAGACGTCACCACTCGCGTTTGAGATCGTTGGCACTGCGCAGCACGTTGGCCGCTGCGAACGCGGCCGGATCGGAGACCGCGTCGGTGGCGATGTGCAGCGTGACGCTCTCGCCGGCCAGCAGGGAGACCATGCCTTCGGTGACGGACGCCTTGGCATCGACCTTGTCGACCATGCAGAACAGGTCGCGCACGTAGCTTCTGGCGGTAACCGTAAGCTCCACGCCGCCTTCAACGGCCTTGGCGGAGGTTTCGAACGCGTCGGCGGGAGCGGCGAGCTTCTGGTCGATGATCTCGGCCGGGTTGAAGACCACGCGGGCGAAGGCGTTGTCGGACGGGGTGGCCACGACCAGCTCATTGCCGGCGTCCCCATAGGAGACGATGTCCTCGTTGAGCGGCAGTCCGATATGGGAAACCGCGCCTAGCTCGACGTCATCGAAGCTTTGGGAAGCGAGCACCTCGCCGGACAGGTTCACGCGCTCGACCTTCCAGGAGCCCTTCCACGCCTTGCGGGTGTCGTTGAGCACGATCAGCTCGAAGTGGTCGTTGGCGGTCTTCACGCCTTCCCAGCTGTGGGTCTCACGGTATTCCTCGGAGACGCGCGGCTGGATGGTGGCCAGGTGCGGCGCGAAGAAGTCGCGGGACGCATACCAGACCGGCTTGCGGTGTCCGTTGAAATCGACCGCGGCCCAGGAGACGACCGGCCAGTCGTCGTTCAGCTGCCAAATCAGCGCGCCGGCGTTCACCGGCTCGAGGGAGCGCATGTGCTCCACGCCGAAGCGCATGGCCTGCGCCTGCTGCAGCTGGCATGCCCAGTGCCAGTCCTCGATATCGGCCCAGTTGTCGGTGGGGATCAGCCAGCTGTGCTCGCCGTCGGACGGCTTGCCGTTGACCACGCCGCCGAAACTCACGTCGTCGAGGTGGCCGGGGGTGATGTGCGAGCGCATGCCGCGCGCCAGTTTGTAGTTGCCGCCGGAGGCCTTCTGATGCACCAGCATCTGCTTGCCGAACGGTTCCAGCTTGCCGTCGTGCACGGCACCGGTGAGGGTGCTCCATGCCGGCGGAGCCTGGTAGCCGAATTCGTCGGCGAAGCGCGGGGTGTACTGCGCGTACACGGTGTAGTCGGCGCGGTTCCAAGCATCCCAGATGTGCATGGTGCCGTCGGTGTCGAGGTTGGCGCCCGTGAACTTGGTGAAGCTCATCGGGGAGCTCGGCAGGTAGGCGGAGCGGCTCGGATCGAGTTCGGCCAACAGGGACGGGAACAGTTCGGAATAGTAGTAGTCGCCCCACGGCTTCTCGCCGTATCCGTATGCGTTCGGCTTGCGGTCGTCGTCGCGCAGGGCCTGCTTGTAACCGCCCCACTCGGAGTAGGCCACGTAGTTCTCGTTGGAGCCGTTCCACACGATGAGGCTGGCATGTTCGGACAGGCGGGTGATGTGCTCGCGGGCCTCGGCCTCGACTTCGGCCTTGGTTTCGGCGTCCTCCGGATAGGCGGCGCAGGCCAGCATGAAGTCCTGCCACACCATGATGCCGTACTCGTCGCACAGGTCGTAGAACTCGTCGGACTCGTAGATGCCGCCGCCCCAGGCGCGCACCATATTGGAGTTGGATTCCACAAGATCGCGGATGCCGCGCTCGTAGTCGCGCTGGGAGACACGGGAGATGAAGGCGTCGTCGGGAATCCAGTTGTAGCCGTGCGCGTGCACCGGCACGTCGTTGACGTAGATCTGGAACGGACGGCCGATGTTGTCGGCACGGGTGTCCACATGCACGGTACGGAAGCCGACATGGCCGTTCCAGAACGCTTCCTTGGCATCACCGGCGGTGACGTCGACATCGTACAACGGTTGGTCGCCGTAGCCGACGGGCCACCACAGCTTCGCTTCCGGCACGGCGATCGTCAGCACGGCCTCGTTGCGGCCTTCGGCCACGACGCCATCGACGGACAGATTCGTGCCGAAGCCGGAGATTTCGGCGTGCACCGGCACGGCCTGACGGACCGGATGGGAATCGTACGGGGACATGACGCGTCCTTTGCCGGCGCGTTCGATTTCGACGTGCACGTTGAGCAGTCCGGTGCCGTCGGCGGTGACGTCGACCAGCGGACGGACGGATGCGATGCGTACGCCGGACCAGGAGTCGATGCCGATCTCGCGCCAGATGCCGGCGTTGGCCACGTCGATGCCCCAATCCCAGCCGAAGGAATAGCTCGGCTTGCGGATCTGGTTGAAGGCGTGGTGTTCGGTGTGCGGATAGTAGCCACGGGCCTGTTCCATGTGGTCGGATTCACGCACGGGGGATGTGAAGGTGACGGTCAGTTCGTTGGCGCCGTCTCTGAGCAGACCGCGCACATCCCAACGGTAGGAACGGTGGAAGTTGCGGGTGGAGGCGACCGGGCGGCCGTTCAATGCGATGTCGGCGATGGTGTCGAGGCCGTAGGCCACCAGGTCGTGACGGTCGGAGCCGTCATCCTGCCAATCGAAACGGCAGGTGAATCGCCAATCGACATCGCCGATCCACTGCTGCTTGTTCTCGTTGTCGCCGTCGAACGGGTCGTCGATCAGACCGGCGTTGAGCAGGTCAAGCGTGGCCTCTCCCGGCACAGTGGCCGGAATGCCCGCGGCGAGCGTCGCGCGCAGTGCCTCGGGAGCGGCTTCCGGGTTGACGGCGGTCAACGTCCAGCCCTCGTTCAGAGGAGCAAACGTGCTGGGGATGTGAGACATGGTGAATCCTTCTAACAAATATTCTGGAAAGAAAAGGGCCGCACCGCGATATGAATCTTGGCGCGGCCCTTGGTTGTGGAAAAAGGAAGTTGGAGGTTACGTTTTTTATTCCTTCACGGAGCCGGCTGCGATGCCGCTGTAGATCTGCTTCTGGAAGATCAGGAACAGGATCAGCATCGGCAGCAGCGTGATGATCACGCCGGCGCAGATCAGGTTGTACTTGCTGCCCATCGGGCCGGTGAAGGAGTACAGCGCGATGGCGATGGTCTTCAGATTCGCGTCCTGCAGGTAAAGGTTGGCGGCGTAGTACTCGTTGTACACACCGACGCCCTTCAGGATGGCGCAGGTCACGATCGCCGGCTTCAGCAGCGGCAGCAGGATCTTGTAGTAGACGGTGAAGTAGGAGGCGCCGTCCATGATGGCGGCCTCATCCAGGGAGGTCGAGATGTTCTCGAAGAACTGGATGAACACGTAGATGGAGATCACGTCGGTGCCGCACATCATCACAATGTAGCCCCACATCGTGTTGACGGCGTGGAAGTTGACCATCATCTTGTACAGCGCGACTTGCATGGCGATGCCCGGAAGCAGTGCCGCAAGGGCGAACATGCCACGGATCAGGCCGTTGCCGGGGAACTGGAAGCGGCTCAGCACGTAGGCCAGCATGGTGCCGATGATCGTGGTGACCACCAGGACCACCACCACCACGATGATGGAGTTGCGGAAGGCGACCGCCATGTTCGACGCGACGAACGCCTGCACGTAGTTGTCGAAGTTGAACCAGTTCTTCGGCATGTCCATGACGGACGTGCTCTGGTATTCCTTGTCCGTCTTGGCTGCGGTCACGAAGCAGCTGACCAGCGGCAGCAGCATCATGAAAGCGACGAAGATCAGAGAGAAATACTTGAGGAATACGGCCACCCCGATCTTGAACTTGTACCAGAAGCCCGCGGTCTTGGCTGCGGAACGTTCCTTAGCGAGTGCGACTGCGTCAGTCATCATGCCACCGCCTTTTCCTTGTTGCTCGGTCCGTTCTTGAAGACCGAAGCGTTCTTCCTGGCCATGCGGGCGCGCTGGCGCTCGATCTTGGCCGCCTGCTTCCTTGCCTTCTCCACGCCGTCATCGGCATCCTTGAACACGTACTTGAAGAACAGGTTCTGCAACAGCGCGCAGATGAGGATGATGATCAGCAGGACGATTGCCATGGCGGATGCCAAGCCGACCTTCTGGCTGGTGTGGGCGAGACGGTCCATGCGCACGAAGTAGGTGGCGGTGCCGTTGGCGCCGGAGGTGATGACGTACGGGCCTTCGAAGGCGGACAGCGAGCCGGTGATCGAAAGGATGACGTTCAGCACCAGGATGGTCTTGATGCCCGGCAGGATGATGTGCTTGAACTGCTGCCACTTGTTGGCGCCGTCGATTTCGGCCGCCTCGTACAGCGTCGAATCGATCGACATCATGGCGCCGATGAACAGGATCACGTTCTGGCCGAGATAACGCCAGACGGAGGCGCCCACCAGAGACCAGTTGTTAACGCTTTGGTCTTTCAGCCAGTATGGCAGGTTGTCGAGTTGGAATCCGCACCATTGGAGCACGGTGTCGAACACGTATCCGCGGGTGTAGAAGAACTTGAAGATGAAGCCGACCGCGATGCCGTTGATCAGATACGGGAAGAAGTAGATGGCCTTGAACGCGCTGCCGCCACGGACCTTGAACGCCAGCATGGTGGACAGATACAGCGCCAGCGCCACCTGGATCAGCGCGCCGACCATGTAGTAGAGGCTCAGCTTCAGGGAGGAAAGCGTGTCGGGACGGGTGAAGACATCGATGTAGTTCTGGAGGCCGACGAATTGGCGCGGGCCGATGTACTTCATCTTGTAGAACGAGTAGCCGATCATGGATCCGAATGGCCAGTAAGTGAAGATTACGAGCAGTGCGACCGGAATCGCGGAAAAGGCGACGATGACGCCCGCCTTACGCCAATCTCGGGGCTGCTTGTTGAATGGAATCTCGGCCTTCTCGGTCGGTTCCACTGCTGCTGCAGTCATGATATCCCCCTCTTTGGGTTGCTTCTCTGCCTAACGAAAAATTGCGATGGAAGAGGACTTCGGCTTGGTTCCGCCGAGAACGAGCCGAAGTCCTCAGTGATGGATGCGCGACTTCACGCCGTCACGCCTGGCGTTCCGGAATCACTTGGTGTCGACGCCTTCGGAATCAAGGGCGTCGTTCCACTTCTGGTTCCACTCCTTGACGAGGTCGTTGTAGGACTCGTCTTTATTGGCCGCGTGCTCGACGATGCTCTGGACACGGGAGTCGCCGCCGGTGTTGATGTTGAGTTCGGAATCGGAGTTGAGGTCGTTGAACAGATCCTCCTCGCCGTCAGGAGCCGGTTCGTCGGCGATGAGCTTGACGTTCTTGAAGTCGGAGTAGAGGTCCGGCAGCTTGTCGTCGTCGGCCGCGATCGAGACGCCGCCTTCGTTGTAGGCGTAGTTGGACTTCTCGGTCAGCCACTTGACGAAGATCATGGCCGCTTCCTGGTTGGTGGTGGAGGAGTTCTTGTTGATGCCGTACGCGTAGTCAGAAGCGGAGGTGGCGTACTGCTTGCCCTTGACGGAGATCGGGAACGGCATGTAGCCGACGTCCTTGGCGTTGTCGCCTGCGGACTGGATCTGGGAGACCGCCCAGGAGCCGAGCACCATGGTGGCGATGTCGCCGCTGTTCAGCTTGTTCTTGGAAGTTTCCCAATCGGTGGTGGAGTAATCGTCCTCGGTCAGGCCATCGGCCACGGCGTCATACAGGATCTTGTAGACGTTGTAGGCGTGGGTGCCGTCACCCGGATCCTTGAACGGGTTCTTGGTGTGGGTGAAGACGTTGTTCATGTAGTTGGGATCGCCGCTGGCCGTGCCGCCGATGTACGCGTCCCAGGCGCCCATGGTCCAACCAGCCGCGTAGTTGGTGTACAGCGGAGTGGCCTTGGTCTTCTCCTTGATGGCCTTCAGGTCGGAGATGAATTCCTTCGGGGTGGTCGGCAGCTTGTCGATGCCGGCCTCCTTGAAGATCCTCTTGTTGTAGACGATGCCGGAGGCGTTGCCGACCGAAGCCACGCCGTAGACCTTCTTCTGGTAGGACTGGTTGACAGCGTACTTGATCTCCTTGTTCATGTCTCCGAGGGAGCCGTAGGAGATGAAGTAGTTCTGCAGTTCGGCCCTGTCGACCGCCGGAATCATCATGATGTCGCCCCAGTCACCGCCCTGCAGACGGGTCATGGCGCTGTTGGCATAGTCGCTGTTGGCTTCGACGGTGACCTTGATGTTCGGATAGGTCTTGTTGAATTCGGCGATGTACTGCTTCCAGGTCGTTCCCGGATAGTCGTTCTTGAGCATATCGGTACGATGGCTGAACAGCTTCAGATTGGCCTTGATGTCCTTGCCGGTCTGACCAAGCTTGATGTCCTTGTACTGTATGTCGGTGACCTTGGAGGAGCCACTGCCGCTGCCACCGCAGGCCGCCATGCTCACCGCGCAGACAGCCGCGATGCCGGCTGCGACGATCTTCTTGAGATTCATCTTCCGATCCTTCCTTGTGAATCCTTGTCCATCACTTCCGGAGTCTCGGCACCGATGCTCCATTGGTGATGCCTTTTTCATCTCAGGCCTCTCTGCCTGCCTTTGATGAACTGGTAGTTATACCATAAATGAACCCCTTAAGTTTGTCAAGCGCTTAAGTTGCGCTCCGCGCCCTCGCCGCACAGCCGCAGTGCCGTCGCAACCCTATGGTCAACCCGCTTCAAATACAGAAAACACCAATCGTTTCAATACATCGAAGCGGTTTGATGTCCATCCCCCACAACCCGCGACCGTTCACGTTAAGAGGGTTAATGTAAATTTTTTTACCGGAGTGTCATTAAGCGCTTAAGCATACGTATGCAAAATCCTGCAGCAGCGAAAAACGGCGGAATCGCAACGAAAACGGCGTGCCGCGCCATGAATGGACGCGGCACGCCGTTCATGGAACAACGCGCGACGGCGATCGCCGGACGCTCAGCCCTTGCGGGAAGCCAGGAAATCGCGGTACCACATGAAGCTGTCCTTCGGGATGCGCTCCTGCGTGGCGTAGTCGACGTATGTGATGCCGAATCGCTTGGCATAGCCGAAATACCATTCGAAATTGTCAAGCAGCGACCACACGAAATAGCCGGTCAGCGGCACGCCTTCGTCGATGGCGCGCTTCGCCGCGGCGAAATGACGCTTGAGATAGTCGATGCGGTCCGGATCATGCACCGATTTCGTGCCGTCCTCGTTCACCGTCAGCTGGTCCTTGCAGGCCATGCCGTTCTCGGTGACCACCAGATCGACCTCCGGATAGTTGTCGTGCACGCGCACCAGCAGGTCATGCAGGCCGTCCGGATCGATGTTCCAGCCCATGTCGGTGTGCGGGCCCTCGGTGGACAGCCAGTCCACGTCGGACGCTCCAGGGGCGGTGGACGCCTCGGTGCTTTGCGGGAACTGCGGACGGTCGGACATGGCCACCCGGTTGGTGGAATAGTAGTTGATGCCCAACACGTCGATCGGCTGGTGGATGAGCTCGAGGTCTCCGGACTGGATGAAGTCCCAGTCGCAGATGCCCTTGGTGATGGAGAACAGTTCGTCCGGGTAACGGCCGCGCAGCATCGGGTCGAGGAAAGCGCGGTTGGAGATCAGGTCGAGGCGATGGCAGGCGTCGGCGTCGCCACGGTTGAACTGCAGATTCAACGTGACCGAACACTTGGCCTTGTCCCCCACTTCGGCGCGGACGGCCTGCGTCATCAGACCATGCGCCAGATTCAGGTGGTGGACCGCCGGGAAGGCGCCGGGACCGAGGCCCAGGCCCGGCGCGTGCTCCTTGGCTCCGTAGCTCAGGTAGGACGAACACCACGGCTCGTTCAGCGTGGTCCAGGTGTCGACGCGGTCGCCGAGGCGCTTGGCCACGATACCCGCGTAGTCGGCGAGCGCATAGGCGGTTCTGCGGTTCAGCCAGCCGCCCTCGTCGCCGAGGTATTGCGGCAAATCCCAGTGGTACAGCGTCACGACCGGCTTGATGCCGGCCTCCAGCAGGGCGTCCACGACGCCTTCGTAGAAGTCGAGGCCTTTTTCGTTGGGCACGCCATCAGGCGTCGATATGATGCGGGGCACGGCGATCGAGAAGCGGTAGGCGTCCACGCCGAGGTCCTTGAGCAGCGCGAGGTCCTCGCGCCAACGATGGTAGGAATCGGTGGCCACATCGCCGGTGTCGCCGGCGATGGTGGCTCCCGGCGTATGGCTGAAGGTGTCCCAGATGGAGGGGCAACGGCCATCCTCGGTCACCGCGCCTTCGATCTGATAGGCCGCTGTGGCCGTGCCGAATGTGAAATCTTGTGGAAAAGTTAGCGTCATTGCGTGTCCTTTACTGAAGCGGTTAAGATATTGATGAGGTTAACCGATGTCATAGATTGTTTGCAAACGACACGCCCCGTTCCGCGGAGCGGGAGACACCATCGATTCGTTCCAAGGAAGGGCCATGAACACCACCACCCAAGCATCGCGATTCATTCCAATCACCAATCCGGACCTTCGGTTCATGGGGCGCATCGACCGCACCCCCGCCGACCATCAGACCTGGGCGTTCCCCTACACGCAGGTATCGTTCCGTTGCACCGGCACCAGCATCGGCGTGCGCCTCGTCAACCATTGGGGGTACGGCGACGCGTATCTCGGCGCCATCATCGACGGCATGCAGGTCAAGGCGCGCGTGCCCATCGACGGCGCGCATGACGGCATCAGCATGGAAAACGGCTATCCAAGCCGCGTGGAACCGACCGGACAGCAGGACGACGGACCGCGCCATCCGGTCGACGTGGCAATCGCCGCCGATCTGCCGAACATCGAACATGAAGTGACGATCTTTAAACGGCAGGACGAGGGCAACAATCGTTTTGACGTGTATGGCATTCTGCTGGACGAGGGAGCGAAGCTCATGCCGACGGCGACGCCGCTGCCGGAGCGCCGCATCGAAGTGTACGGCGATTCCGTAACGTGCGGCGAGCGCTGCGAAGCGGCCTGCTACGTGGGACAGGCCGATCCGGAGGTGGATCTGAGCCCGTACAGCAACGCTTGGTATTCGTACGCCGCCATCACCGCACGCAATCTCGGCGCGCAGGCGCACTTGGTCTCGCAGGGCGGCACGACCCTGCTGGACGGCATCGGCTGGTTCCACGCGCCGGACTACATCGGCATGGAAAGCATCTGGGACAAATCCGTCTACAACACGCAGCTGGGCGGCACGTCCCCTTGGGATTTCGCGCAATACACGCCGCATGTCGTCGTGGTCGCGCTGGGTCAGAACGATGCGCATCCCCGCGATTTCATGGCGGACGACTATGACGGCGAGGAAGCCACGCATTGGCGGGCCCGGTACGTCGATTTCATGCACGCGCTGCGCGGAAAATATCCGCATGCGCTGATCGTGCTCGCCACCACCGTGCTCATCCACGACCCGTCCTGGGATCGCGCGATCGACGAGGTGTGCCATACGGTCAACGACGAAGGCGACGACCGCGTACAGCACTTCCTGTACTCGCGCAACGCGGCGGCCACACCCGGCCATCCGCGCGTGGCGGAACAGCAGGCAATGGCCGACGAGCTGACCGCGTATCTGGAGTCCTTCGGCCCCGATCTGTGGAAGTGACCTCGAGGCGGCCCTCATAGCGGCCTCGGAACGACTCCAACAACCACAACAACCCCATAGCGAAACCGGCCGCCCCTCGAATCGAAGGGACGGCCGGTTTTCCATATCGTCACTCGGTTATCATCACCTGGTGGCGTCACGCCACGGCATCACTCACCGTCGTCATTCGACGCCGTGTGATCCGTCAGATTAAGCCGGAACGGCTGGGCGGGCAATCCATCGCTGTTGAACAGCGGAGCCGGCCCCCAGCTGCGCCATGCGTACCGCATCGACATCGGTTCCGGCACATCCGGACATGCCAGCGTGATCGTGCCGATGCTGCGGCTGTTGACGGGAATGCCGAATTCGGTGGCGTTGTAATCGACCACGTTCACCTTGGAATTGACGAGGTCGTCGATATCGCAATCCACGAAAATCGCCGCGGTGGCCGGATGGAACACGCCGTCCGCGCCCGCAAGCTCGAAACCGGAGCTCTCCGGCGAACGCACCAGCGAAGGCGGCTCCGCATCGGAGCCCTGATTCCTGCTGCCGGGCGTGGTGCCGTCGAAATGCAGGCCGTGCGCGTAACGGAAGAACAGCCGTACGCGGCCGTTCGGATCGCAACGGAAGCCCAACACCGTCGGCCCGTACACGGGAATGCGGGACATGCCGTAAACCTGCCTCAACGCGCAATCGGCGAGCCGTTCGCCCGGAGTGCGCTTGTCGACGGGATGGATGTTGTCGTACTCGCCACAATCGATGGTGCAGATGACGTACACGTTGTCGATGGACTGCGCCGCGTCCCATTGGGCCTCGCGCAGCACCGGCCACAGCATCGGATCGCCTTCGGTCTCGTCCACCTTCTTGTCGATCCATTGCGGAAGCTGCACGATGAGGAACGGCAGGTTCTCGCTCCAGATGGCGCGCCACTCGCCGATCAGCATGCCCAGCAGCTCACGGTAGGACCCACAATACGGTTCGTCCTCCTCGCCTTGGTACCACAGGAAACCAGCCAGCGAGTATGGCGCGATGCGTTCCAGCATGGCGCGGAACGGTCCGGTCGGACGGTACTGCGACGTCGGCGTGACCGGCGGCGGCCACGGGCATGCGCCGTACTGTTCGTTCAGCGTATCCCACGTCACGTCGGGATCGGCTTCCTTGGCGGCCGCGATATTCGCGTTCCAAGCATCGAATCTCGTCTGCCATTCGTCGGTTTCCAGCTTGAACTGCTCCTGCGTCTTGCCGGCGATCGCACGCTCGTACCGGGTGAGATAGCCACGTCCTGCCTCGCTGGAATTCAACGCGTCCTCGCTCATCCAGCACGTGATCGACGTGCCGCCGATATAGCAGTCCACGATGCCGATCGGCAGATCGGGGTCGAGTTCGGAGCGCAGCTTGTGCGCGAAATAATAGGCGACGGCGCTCATCACACCGCTGTTTTCCGGCGATGATTCCTGCCAGCTCGCCGCGTTCTCCGCATTGCGGTTGATGACGCCGGTTTTCGGCACGTTGTAGAAACGCAGCAGCGGATCGGCGCAATTCTCAAGGGCCGCTTCGGCGTTCTCGCTGTTGCGCAGCTCAAGTTCCATATTGCTTTGGCCGCCGGCAAGCCACACCTCGCCGATCAGCACGTCCTCGAATTCGAGGAAATCGTTGCCCGCGGTGACGCGGAGCGTGTACGGACCGCCCTCCGGCTGCGCGGGAAGCATCACGCGCCACGGCGAAAGACCGTCCTTGAGATCCTTCGAAGCGTACGCGTGGGCCTGCGCGACCATCGACCCGTCGAAATCGCGAATCTGCGCGACGACTTCCATACCTGCGCAATCGGCATCCAACGCACCGAACACGGCGTTGGGCTTGTTGCGCTGCAATACCATATGCGAGGCGAAAATCGCCGCCACATGCAACACACCGGCCGAGCTACGTTCCTCGACCTCATCGGCTTCCGCAGTCAGTTCAGATCCCGGCGCGGGACCAGTCACAGCAACCATGGCATCTCTTCCTACTAGAAATACGACATGCCTATCCTATGCCATTCCCGGCCGAGGATACGCGAATCCATCATCCAGTGAGCAGTGGATTTTTTACGGTTTCTCGGCTCACTTTGTGGACTGGATACGTACCAAAACGGCCGCTCCGGTAGGATGGACCCCAGTTTGCAGGACAAAATCCATGCACGAAACCACGAATTTCATCTGCGAATGGTAGAAACCCGAACGCTTTCCAAGCGTTCACCCCACTACACAAAAGGAGTGCCAAGTACAATGGCTGCACAAATCTGGTATGAGAACGACGGTGATCTCTCGGTCCTCGAAGGCAAGAAGGTTGCCATCATCGGTTACGGTTCCCAGGGCCACGCCCATGCGCTGAACCTGCGCGATTCCGGCGTCGACGTCGTCGTCGGCCTGCGCCCGACCTCCAAGTCTGTCGAGCACGCCAAGGAGCAGGGTCTGGAAGTCAAGTCCGTTCCGGAAGCCGCCGCCGAGGCCGACATCATCATGATTCTGGCTCCCGATCAGTACCAGCGCACCATCTGGGCCAACGATATCGAACCGAACATCAAGCCGGGCGCCGCCGTCGCCTTCGCTCATGGCTTCAACATCCACTACGGCTACATCAAGCCGACCGAGGACCACCCGGTCTTCATGGTCGCCCCGAAGGGCCCGGGCCACATCGTGCGTCGTGAGTACGCCAACGGCCGTGGCGTCCCGGTCGTCGTGGCTGTCGAACAGGATCCGCGCGGCGACGCTTGGGACATCACCCTGGCTTACGCCAAGGCTCTGGGCGCCCTGCGCGCAGGCGCCATCAAGACCACTTTCACCGAGGAGACCGAGACCGATCTGTTCGGCGAGCAGAACGTGCTCATGGGCGGCGTGAACAAGCTCGTTGAAATGGGCTTCGAGGTCCTCACTGACGCTGGCTACCAGCCGGAGATCGCTTACTTCGAGGTCTGCCACGAGCTGAAGATGCTCGTCGACCTCATGAACGAGGGTGGCCTGAACAAGGCCCGTTGGTCCTGCTCCGACACCGCCCAGTACGGCGACTACACCTCCACGGTCATCACCGAGGAGACCAAGAAGCGCATGCAGTACCAGCTCAAGCGCATCCAGGACGGCTCCTTCGCCAAGGAGTTCAT
>OLSA01000668.1_pt1 | contig 29834 bp, 34 predicted proteins | sample 1672731 | NCBI WGS metagenome assembly OLSA01 (sample SAMEA3136718, study PRJEB25190) | human gut metagenome | biome: human gut; feature: human-associated habitat; material: faeces | place: Austria | collected 2013
TGTACCGCTGTTCCTTTAACCCTGTCGGCTATCTGAAAGCACCCGACAATCACAACAAACTGATTGTTGATGTGGAAACCGCTTGGATTGTAAAGCGTATTTTTGAGCTTGCCAACGCAGGAATGGGAATGCACAAAATCGCCACGCAGTTCCGCAGAGAACAAGTACCCTGCCCGTCTTGGTGGCTTCATTCAAGGGGAGAAAAGGACTACTCCAAACGCTTTGAAAATCCCGAAAACAAATATGAGTGGTCGCATACAGTCATTCGGAACATTATCTCTAATCCTCTCTATCTCGGACATTCTGTGATGTGCAAAACGGAGAGCATTTTCAAGGTGGGAAAGAGTAAAAAAGTACCCGAAGCCGAGCAGATACGGGTGGAGAATACCCACGAACCGCTTGTATCGCAGGAAATCTTTGACGGAGCAAACGCAAAGATTTTAAGCCGCAGGCGTGAGGATACCGAGCATTTCGTATCACCCTTTGCAGGGCTTGTGAAGTGCGGCACTTGCGGAAAAGCATTAAATATCCGTTATTGGACAAAGAAAAGGCACAGGATTTATGTGTGTACCACCTACGCCCACAATACAAAGTCCTGCACAGACCACCGCATTTTCTATGAAGATTTATACAAGGCGGTGCTTGCGGATATTCAGTATCACGCCCGACTTGCTTATGAGGACAAGGATAAGGCGGTGGCTCTGGCGGTCAAGATGAACGATAAGGCGGACGGAAACAAGGGAAAGACTAACGAAAGCAAGCTGAAGCAGACAAAGAAACGCTATGACGAAGTGACAAGGCTGTTTGACCGTCTGTATGAGGACAGTCTTTCGGGGCGTATTTCCAACGATAACTTTAACCGTCTGATTGAGAAATACCAGAGTGAGCAGGAAGAACTTTTAAAGCAGATAGACACACTCGAAAACGCCTTGCAGGAGGTCAAGGACAATCAGAGAAATGCTGTGAAATGGGCAGATTTAATGGCTGAATATGTAGGCATACAGGAACTGACCGCCGAAAACCTTAATCTTCTGATAGAGCGTATTGAGGTATTTGACCGAACGGAAACAGACGGAGAAGTCTTGCAGACTATCCGTATTTGTTACCGCTTCGGCGGTTACATAGGGGAACGGACTTTCAAAGCAAAGGTCTTAAAGCACCCTTGCAAAAAGCAAGCCTGCCCCCTGCGGAAAGGAAAAGATGATAATGGAGGAAATGACAATGGCAAAATCATTCTTTGAAGAAATAGGCGGCAGATACGAAAAGCAGGGCGATTACCTTATCCCCTGCCTTACTTTACCAACTGAAAAAGAAACTGTAATCGGTGTTTGAGGGCAGCGGCATTTGCGGTATCTGAAAGAATGTCGCAGGGTTACATACATCAATCTTCTCATAGGCGGCAGGCTCAATTCCTACCTTGCCGACATCGACAGACAGGCACAGGAACGCTTTGAAACGCTCACAGAGCAGATGAAACAGGCACAAGGTATCACAGAGCAGCTAAAGTCGGAAAACGCTTTAGAATGGACGGGGAGAATGAATAACATACGGGCGTGTGCAAGGGAGATTGTGGAGAGGGAAATCATTTATACATAAGACAAAGCAGCAGAGAAAATCTCTGCTGCTTCTATCTTTTGGTAAGTGATTAAGGGACGAACAAAGTGGCAAATAAAAAATTATGGGAAGTCAATATAGGAAAACAGTTATTCAAAAAGATTTTGTTAATTTATTGACATTCCCTTGACTTCTACTACTGAACTGATTATAATATTTATATGGGAATGAAGTTCTCCCTCGGCGTTGCCGAAACCGCTTTATAAAGCTAATGACTTCTGCATTTATGCAGAAGTTTTTGTATTTAAAGCCGATAATTTCTGCGTAAGTGCAGGAATTGTCGGCTTTTTTGTGTGAAAGGAGCAGTTTTATGGGATAAGATTAGAAGCCTTATGTTTTTAAGAATAAATTATATTTTTTTATTTTTCCTTATAAGAAAAATGATTGCCGTATTGTTACGATAAATGATTTGGGGCAAGAGTTGTTTGAAAGCGTGCTACGGTAGTCATTAACAATCAATGTAGAAAACACAAATAAGTAAGAAATTGTGATTACTTTATTTATAGGAGGATTTTTATGTTAACATCACTTGCCTTTATTTTTTTGATTGGGCTATCTATGGCCGCAATCTGTCAGAAATTAAAGTTGCCACGCATAATTGGTATGCTGATTACAGGCATTGTTTTAGGACCGTATGTATTGAATTTATTAGATCCATCTATTCTGTCTATATCGTCTGAATTACGACAAATGGCACTCATTATTATTCTTTTGAAAGCAGGACTTTCTCTCAACCTCTCGGACTTAAAAAAAGTGGGGCGTCCTGCAATTATGATGTCTTGTGTGCCTGCAAGTTTTGAAATTTTAGCCTTTTTCCTTTTTGCACCTTATTTGCTTGAAGTTTCAAGAATTGAGGCTGCTGTTATGGGGGCTGTTCTTGGAGCTGTTTCACCTGCTGTTGTTGTGCCAAGAATGGTACAGTTTATGGATAGTAGATACGGTACGCAAAAAAGTATTCCTCAATTAGTAATGGCTGGTGCTTCTTGCGATGATATTTTTGTCATCGTTCTATTTACTACTTTTGTCAGTATGGCACAGGGCGGTCAAGTTCATATTATGGATTTTGTGAATATCCCGATTTCAATCATACTTGGAATAGCATTAGGGGCTCTTGTTGGATTTTTACTATCTATATTTTTTGAAACAGCATACGCACATAAACATTGTGTCCGAAACAGTATGAAAGTGATTATTGTTCTTGGTATTTCTTTTATGTTGATGGCTATTGAATCTTGGGCAGAAGATTTTGTATCCATTTCGGGATTACTGGCAGTTGTAAGTATGGCTTGTGTGCTTAAACTGAAAAGTATTGCTTTTGTTTCAAAAAGATTATCAGAAAAATTTGGCAAGCTATGGATGGCTGCCGAAGTTAGCCTTTTTGTTTTAGTGGGTGCTACTGTTGATATTCGTTATACAATGGAAGCGGGCTTGCCGGCTATCGCAATGATTTTCCTTGCGCTCGTATTTAGAGGAATTGGAGTTTTTGTCTGCTTAGTCAAAACAAACTTAAATTGGAAAGAACGCCTTTTCTGTGTAATCGCTTATTTGCCAAAAGCAACCGTACAGGCGGCTATTGGTTCAGTACCTTTAGCTATGGGATTGCCCTGCGGTCAGATTGTTTTATCTGTTGCGGTATTGGCAATTCTTATTACTGCCCCACTGGGAGCGATTGGTATGGATTTAACATACAAAAAATTACTAACACGAGAGGAAGTAAATAAAAGTGAAGCAGTTAGAACAGAGTAAAGGAATGATTACACTTAAAGGACAGAGAAGTTGTTATTTTCCAGTCAAAGAAGGGATAAACATAATTTCTATTTATGTTCACTCTGGAAAACTTCGACTTAATCATTGTTCTTATACTCCAGACGGAGGAACATGGCTGAGTTCTCCTTCAGGTGGACGACAGGCTCATTATAATATGGAACAGGGACAGAAGTATCAAATTGCAGTTGATATTAAGAGGTCATTTGAAAAGCTTGATAAGATTAATGTAGTAAATATACAGTTCTTTACTCAGTTGACTTTTGAATATGAGATTACAGCAGTTTAAGAACAGTTGTTTTCAATCGTTCCAAAAGAACAATACTTCATAGTTGAAAGCTAATGAAAAAATATTCGGATAAGCCTACCAAATAAAAAAACGGAGCTTTGGTGGGCTGTTTCTTCACGCCCAGATTAACAGTTCTCCCTCCAGACCCGTTTGAGTTTGGAGGGATTTCTTATGTGCTGGTCAAGTACCACCGCAACGCTGCTTATCAGAAGCAGCAGTTATCTACATACTACCACGGATTAGCGAGGATAATCTGTTAAAAAAATCTTTGCTTCTGCGTGGCACTCTTATACCCTAAAAACAGATGCCAAATATCTACATAATAGAAATAGAAATGCTTATATCCGCATTGGTTTGACAGCCTTTGCGGATTTTCTTTTGTCGATTTTTGTTGAGTTACAGGACAAGCCTACTTTTGGCGTGGGCTGTCGCTCCCCACCTCACAATCTGGATTTTTCAAAAAAATTCAGATTGGAGGAAAATAAAAATGGCATATAATCACGGACGAGAAGAAAGGAAATGGCGTATCTGGAAAGAAGCCGAAGAAAAGATATTGAGGGATTGCGGCGTTCCAGAAAGCACCATTGAAGAAATCCGCATTTACGATAGGGCTGACTTCAATTCCAATAGGCGGTTTTACCGTTGGACGAATGATGTGGCGGAATATCTTGAGGATATGCAGGATAAACAGAAGCCGAAAGAGGTTGTTACGATAACAGATTTATTGGATGAAATTGAAAACGAAAAACTGTATCGGGCATTGCTCACGGTGGACAAGCGTACATTGCAAATTCTTTTGCTGAAAACGCAGGGATATGCACCAAAGGAGATTGCACCTATCGTTCATTTATCGTTGGGTGCTGTCTATGCAAGATTAGACCACCTGCGGAAAAAGCTGAGAAAAATTTTATAGTATCTAAAGCCTTGTTATTTCCTATGGGCTACTGGGTGAGAGGACAACCAACCTCTCACCCACTTTTTTAGCAGGAGGACAAGGTAATGGCAATACCAAAAAGGTTATATTGGCTTCGGGAGGTAGTGACGGAGGACGGAACGAGTTACCATATCAGTTTTCGGGACGGGCAGGGAAAAATCCAAGAGTTGTGTGTACCGTATGACTTCTATATGTCTTTTAGGAGATTGGAACTTGATGAACGAAAATTAGAGAATTGGGATTACCGCCACAGGGAGTTTTCGGAAATTATGGAGGAAACCCTAAACTGGCGGGCGGTAAAGCCACCAAAGAACATTGAGGAACTTATTCTTGAAGAAGAACGGGCAGAACTGCTCCAGAGGGCAATCCATACGCTGCCAGAAATCCAAAGGCGGCGTTTCCTGCTCTATCACGAGTATGATTTGAACTACTATCAGATTGGAGCAATAGAGCATTGCACACCGCAGGCGGTACGGAGGTCTGTAATCATCGCAAGAGAAAAGATAAAGGCACAGATGAAAGAATATCTTTGTGCCTGATAGAAATTATACAATGCTTTTGTATCTTCAGATATGAAGGCATTTTGTTATATGTTCTCTAATGGAATTTTACAGAAGTCAAGAAACCCGAACACGCATTAAAGCTCTTTATCCGATTTGTCCTTGCCAAAGGCGTTGTGACCTATGGCTTGGAGCTGATGATGGCTCTGTTTCAGATTGTGCAGGGCGTGATTTCCACCATAATGAACGCCGCAGGCTTTGGCTCTGCGTCACAGACGGTATTGCCGCAGGAGATAGTAACCGCCGTTGAGGACTGCGGCTTTTTCGAGAGTATCCCCCTATGGGCGGTTACGCTCATCGGCGGTCTGTTCATTACGGTAATGTCCTTTATCCTGATAATGACGGTGTACGGAAGATTTTTCAAGCTGTATATGTATACCGCCCTTGCCCCTGTTCCGCTTTCCACTTTTGCCGGAGAGCCTTCGCAGAATGTGGGCAAGTCTTTTATCAAGAGTTATTGCGCTGTCTGCCTTGAAGGTGCGGTTATTGTGCTGGCGTGTATTATCTTTTCGCTGTTTGCTTCCTCCCCGCCCGTAGTCAACCCTGACGCAGCGGCGGTTACGCAGGTATGGGCGTATATCGGAGAGCTTCTTTTTAATATGCTCGTTCTTGTGGGAAGCGTGAAAATGAGCGACAGGATTATCCGTGAAATGATGGGATTATAAGGAGGAATTGAATTGGAAGTTAAGATAAACCGTGAAATCAGAAATTATACGGAAGCAATGTTTTTCGGACTGTCAATGAGACAGTTTATTTTTTCGGTCTGTGCCTGTGCGGTGGCGGTAGGATTGTATTTTCTGCTGAAACCCTATGTCGGCACGGAAACCGTATCGTGGGTGTGCATTTTGGGAGCCGCCCCCTTTGCGGCTCTCGGATTTATCAAATACAACGGAATGACCGCAGAAAAATTCATATGGGCGTGGATAAAATCAGAGTTTCTTATGCATAAAAAGCTCACATTCCGTTCTGACAACACCTACTACGAGCTGTTAAAGCCGGGTATGGAAAAGAAGCAGAAGGAGGTATTAAAGTCAAATGATTAAGACGCTTCATAACCTGTTTAAGCAGGACAAAGAAAAGTTTGTCGTTCCCAAAGGCGTTCAGGATGTCATTCCGATTACCGCTATTTATGATGACGGCATTTTTCAGGTGGGAAAGGACAAATTCTCTAAAACCTTTAAGTTTACGGATATTAACTACGCTGTCGCAAGTCGTGAGGATAAGGAAGCGATGTTCCTTGAATACTCGGAACTGCTTAATTCCCTCGATTCCGGCGCAACAACGAAAATCACGATCAACAACCGCCGCTTGAACAGGCTCGATTTTGAGAAAACAATCCTCATTCCCACAAAGGGAGACGAGCTTGACGGATACCGTGAGGAATACAATCAAATGCTGCTTGAAAAAGCGACGGGGGCAAACGCCATTGTTCAGGATAAGTATATGACGATTTCCGTGAACAAGAAAAATGTGGAGGACGCAAGGACATATTTCGCCCGTGTGGGTGCTGACCTTATCGCCCACTTCGGAAGGCTCGGCAGCAAGTGCGTGGAGCTTGAAACCGACGAGAGGCTTCGTATCTTCCACGATTTCTACCGTGTGGGAGAAGAAACCGCTTTCCATTTTGATATAAAGGAAACGAGAAGAAAGGGGCATAGCTTTAAGGACTATATCTGCCCCGACACAATGGAATTTGAAAAGGACTATTTCAAGATGGGAAACCGTTACGGGAGAGTCCTTTTTCTGCGTGAGTACGCTTCCTATATCAAAGACAGTATGGTAGCCGAGCTTACCGACTTAAACCGTAACCTGATGATGTCTATTGATGTTATCCCCGTTCCTACGGACGAAGCGGTGCGGGAAGCGGAGAGCCGGCTGCTCGGCGTGGAGACGAATATAACAAATTGGCAGCGCAGACAAAATTCCAACAACAACTTTTCCGCAACCGTTCCCTATGATATGGAACAGCAGAAAAAGGAAATGAAAGAGTTTCTCGACGATTTGACAACGAGAGACCAGCGAATGATGTTCGCTGTGCTTACAATGGTGCATACAGCGGAGACAAAGGAGCAGCTTGACAACGATACGGAAGCCCTGCTTACCACCGCAAGAAAACATCTCTGTCAGTTCGGCGTTCTGAAATTTCAGCAGATGGACGGTCTGAATACGGTTATGCCCTTCGGCATACGAAAGATTGACACCTTCCGAACGCTCACGACGGAAAGCCTTGCGGTGTTTATCCCTTTCCGGGTGCAGGATATTTACCATGAGAACGGGATTTATTACGGACAGAATGTTATCAGCAAAAACATGATTATCGCTGACCGCAAGCAGCTTCTTAACGGAAACGAGTTTATTTTGGGCGTGTCCGGCGGAGGCAAGTCTTTTGCCGCAAAGGGCGAGATTATCAATCAGGTGTTATCTTCGGACGCAGACATCATTATCATAGATCCCGAACGGGAGTATTCACAGCTTGTAAAGGCGATGGGCGGCGAGGTAATCCATATCTCCGCCACTTCACAGAGCCATATCAACGCTATGGATATGACAAAGGAATATGGCGATGGCGCAAATCCGGTTATTCTGAAATCGGAGTTTATTATGTCCCTGTGCGAGCAGCTTATCGGCGGCAACAATCTCGGCGCAAAGCAGAAGTCTATCATTGACCGCTGCACCGCTTCCGTGTACCGTATCTATCAGCAGAACGACTATACGGGCGAAGTGCCGACCTTGCAGGATTTCAGGAATGAACTCTTGAAGCAGGACGAGCCGGAGGCAAAGGAGATTGCCCTTGCCATTGAGCTTTTTACTAATGGCAGCTTAAACACCTTTGCAAAGCACACGAATGTGGACACCAACAGCCGCCTTATCTGCTATGACATTCTCGATCTCGGCAAGCAGCTTATGCCGATTGGTATGCTTGTGGTTCTCGACAGTATCTTAAACCGCATTACGCAGAACAGGGCGAAGGGCAAAAACACCTTTATCTTTATTGACGAGATTTATCTGCTGTTCCAGCACGAATACTCTGCCAACTTCCTGTTCACTTTGTGGAAGCGTGTCAGGAAGTACGGGGCTTACGCAAGCGGTATCACGCAGAATGTCGATGACCTTTTGCAGAGCCACACCGCAAGGACAATGCTTGCAAACAGCGAATTTATCATTATGCTCAATCAGGCAAGCACGGACAGATTGGAGCTTGCAAAGCTCTTAAATATCTCCGATTTGCAGATGTCCTATATTACCAATGTGGAAGCCGGACACGGACTGATTAAGGTAGGTTCAAGCCTTGTCCCGTTTGCGAACAAGTTTCCTAAGAATACAAAGCTGTATAAGCTGATGACCACCAAACCGGGCGAGAGCGCTTAACTCTCGCTCTTTTCGCAGAAAGGAAAGACAATGAAAAAGACCATATGTATTATTCTGATGGCGGCGTTTACTGCACTTTTTAGCGTAAGCGCCTATTTTGTTTACGACTGCTATAAACAGGCGCAAAAACAGGAAGAATTGTACGACAATCTTGCCGCTGTCGTTGAATCCGCAGAGGATACGGACAGCGAAACGCCTGTGTTATACACCGAAGAAAAAACGGTGTTGCCTGAACTTGCAGAACTCTACTTGCAAAACAGCGATTTAGCGGGCTGGATTTGCATTGAAGATACCAATATCAACTATCCTGTTATGCACACGCCGGAGAATCCCGACTTCTACCTGAAGCACGGCTTTGATAAGGAATACAGCGATTACGGCTGCCCTTATGTGCAGGATAATTGCGATGTGCAGAAGCCGAGCGACAATGTGGTAATCTACGGACACCACATGAAAAACGGTTCTATGTTTGCTGACCTTGAAAAATTCAAGAGTAAGGAGTTTTGGCAGGAGCATAAGACCATATCCTTCAGCACGGTAACGGACAGATATGAGTATGAGATTGTTGCTGTGTTTAAGACGGTTGTTTACACGGACAGCCCGGATTCCTTCAAATATTATCACTTCGTAAACGCAGAAACGCCGGAAGATTTCTCTGCTTTTATTGAGAAATGCAGGGAGCTTTCCCTTTATGATACCGGAGTGTCGGCAGAGTACGGGGATAAGCTGATTACCCTATCCACCTGTGAATATTCCCGTACAAACGGAAGGTTTGTAGTAGTGGCGAAACGGATTGGCTGAAACAGAGAAATCCGAGGGAAAGGAGGTTTTCTATGGCTGATATAAAGACAAGGGATGCTGTGAAAGGCACGATAAAAACGATTGATAAAGCCGCCGTTGCCGCAAGCCGTATGCGTGCAGCCTTCGTTCAGACCAAAGAAAAGGCGGAACATTCCACAAACGCTCAGGAAAACAATGCAGGGGAATATGCCTCTGACCGCATTGAGGGCGGCACAGACCGTATCGCCCACGAAGCCGCCTATCAGTTTGACAAACAAGGACGGAAAGGCTTGGAAGAGACAAAAGAAAATGTCTCCAAAGCAAAGGACGGTATTCAAAAGTTTAAGGAGAAACGGGCGGAGGAAACGCTTAAAAAGCAGTCCGTGCGGCATAGAGGGACAACAGAAACCTCTGCAACAACTACGACAAGCCCCTCCCGTATTCACACGCCCGAAAAAAGCAGCCGAAAAGCGGCACAACAGGCGCAAAAGACCGTAAAACAGTCTGCCCGTTCTTCGGGTAAGAAAACAATAAAGACCGTTGGCAAAGGCTCGGCTAAAACTGCTCAGAAAACGGTAAAGACTGCAGAGCGCACCGCCAAGACCGCCATTAAGACAACGCAGCAGACAGCGAAAGCCGCACAGAAAACTGCAAAGGCTTCCGCAAAAGCGGCTCAAAAGGCGGCACAGGCGGCGAAAGCCACCGCAAAGGCTGTCGCAGCGGGAATAAAAGCGGCGGTAAAGGCTACGATTGCGACTGTGAAAGCAATCATATCGGGAACAAAGGCTTTGATTGCAGCGATTGCCGCAGGAGGCTGGATAGCGGTTGCCGTAATTATTGTAATTTGCTTAATTGCCCTCTTGCTCAGTTCTGTATTTGGGATATTCTTTTCCGGCGAGGATGCAGGAACGGGTATGAGTATGCAGACGGTCGTGCAGGAAATCAATGCGGATTATGACGCACAGCTACAGGCGGAAAAGGACGCAGTATCTTATGATGTGCTTGAAATGAGTGGCAGCAGAGCCGTATGGAAAGATGTGCTTGCGGTTTACGCTGTAAAGACAAATACAGATCAGGACAATCCCCAAGAGGTTGCGACGATGGACGATTCCAAGAAGCAAATCCTGACGGACATCTTTTGGGAGATGAACGCCATATCTTCCCGGACGGAAAGCAAGACGGAAATGCAGATTACCGAAACTGATGACGGACACGGGAATATCGTGCAGACCGAAACTACCGTCACGCAGACTTATTTGTATATCACGGTTTCCCACAAGACTGTTGATGAAATGGCGGCTCAGTATGGGTTTAATCAGGAGCAAAAGGATTATCTTGCCGAGCTTCTGAAGGATGAGAATAATTCCCTGTGGTCGGCTGTCCTGTACGGTATTTCATACAGCGATGGGGAGATTGTCACGGTAGCACTCTCTCAGGTGGGCAATGTCGGCGGAGAGCCTTATTGGAGCTGGTACGGCTTTAATTCCCGTGTAGAATGGTGTGCCTGCTTCGTGAGCTGGTGTGCTAACGAGTGCGGATATATTGATACGGGAGTTATCCCTAAATTCGCAGGCTGTGTAAACGGCGCACAGTGGTTTAAAGACAGAGGGCAATGGCAGGACGGTTCCAGCGAGCCTGTTCCCGGAATGATTATCTTTTTCGATTGGGAAGGAGACGGAGAAACCGATCATGTAGGAATTGTCGAGAAAGTGGAAAACGGAACAGTCTACACCGTCGAGGGCAATTCCGGCGATAGCTGCAAGCTAAACAGCTATGTGGTTGGAAGCGGAGTTATCTATGGCTACGGCTGTCCGGCGTATTAAAAGCACAAGCCGTCTGTATGGGCGGCTTGATACATAATCATATCAATAAATATTCACAGAAAGTCTGTTGACAATATACGGATAAACGAATACAATATATTTATACAATTCGGATAAACGACTTTTTGGAGGTGCGATATGGAATATATGTCTGTCAGAGAAGCAGCGGCGTTATGGAATATCGGAGAACGACAGGTACAAAAGCTATGCGAAAGTGAGCGTATTGAGGGTGTTCTCCGCTTTGGGAGGTCTTGGATGATTCCGAAAAGTGCGAAGAAACCAATAGATTTGCGAAAAAAGGCGGTGAACAATGATGTATAATCCACAGCTTGAAACATTCCTACGTGTAGCGGATTTAGGCAGCTTTAATAAGGCTGCTGAGCAAAATTATATTACCCCTACGGCTGTAATCAAACAAATCAATTTGCTCGAATCGGAGCTTGGCGTACAGCTTTTTGTCCGCACTCACAGGGGCGTCCGCTTAACAGAAGCAGGAGAATCCTTATACAAGGACAGTAAGTATATTATAAATTATTGTCGTGATTCCATAGAACGGGCAAAAAAGGCAATGCAGAAAGAACATGGCGTAATTCGCATTGGTTCTTCACCTATGACTCCGGCGCAGTTTTTGGTTTCCCTTTGGTCGAAAATTCATGAGCAATGTCCGAATTTTCGCTTTCAGCTTATACCCTTTGAAAATACGCCCGAAAACGCAAGGGAAATCCTCGCAAATCTCGGACAAAACATAGATGTAGTAGCTGGTATTTTCGATGATGTTATGTTGGATGTGCGGCAGTGTGCCGGGCTTGAAATTACAAGAGAGCCCATCTGCGTTGCAGTATCCATCCACCACCCTCTTGCTGCAAAAGAACGGTTGGAATTGCCCGACCTGTACGGACAGAGGCTTATGTTAATACATCGTGGATGGAGTGGCTATGTGGACGCTTTGCGGGATGACCTATGGAAAAACCATCCGAAAATCGAGATTGTTGACTTTGACTTTTATAATGTAGAGGTGTTCAATCGTTGTGAAAACAGCAATGATTTACTCATGGCAATCAGCAAATGGGACAGCGTTCATCCTCTGCTGAAAATTATTCCTGTTGAGTGGAATCATACGATTCCGTTTGGATTCCTTCATTCGCCGGAACCCTCAGAGACGATACAACAGTTTCTTGAAACAGTACAAGCGATCATGCAATCATAAACGAACATGAGTTATAACCTTTGGGTATAAACTGCCTAACTAATCGAGACTTCTCTTGGAGTCTCGATTTTTTTATAATATAAACAGAAATGATAAATAGGATCGGCAACACTCTCGCCAATCTTTACAACATAGGAGGAATATACAATGAGTATTTTATTTATCAACGGAAGCCCGAACAAAAACGGAAATACCGCAGCATTGGCAGAAACGCTGATGAACGGAAAGGAATATCAGACACTTCATCTGACGGACTATAAGCTATACGGATACGGTCAGGATTTTGAAGATGACCAATTTGCGGAAATCGTAGCAAAGATGAAATCGGCTGATACAATTGTCATCGGCTCGCCTGTTTACTGGCATAATATGTGCGGTTTAGTCAGAAATCTGATTGACCGCTTTTACGGTCCAATCAGTGAGGGAGAACTGGGTGGCAGAAAATTTGCTTTTCTGTTTCAGGGAGCAGTACCGGAAAAATGGATGTTGGAAAAAGCGGAATATACCATGAATCGCTTTGCTCGAATGTACGGTATGGAGTATATCGGTATGGCAACAAACCGTGCCGAAGCAAAGCAATTAGCCAAAAACATATAAACTCTTTTGTTGAATGGGAGGCGGTGAGAAAATGAAAAAAACAGCTATAGCAATTCTACTCCTTTATTTGCTGGTCTGCTTTGTCGGGTGCAGCGCAAAAGAAAAATCAGAAAGCAACACCCCTGCGGCAGACAGTTCCATTAGTATACAGGAGCAGCCGCAAAGCAATATGGAGGAAAATTCTGTGCAGACCAAACCAGTCAGCGAACCATATACGAAAAATACAAGAATAGCAGATGTCATAAACGACTCCGCTTTTGGAGATTACGGCAGACTGATTTTCCCCGTAAACAACGGATATTACAGTGGTGATACATTAGGAGATTTAAGCCTTACATGGTACAGCCATATTGACGCAGACAAAACGGTGGAAATCGCAAACTACTTTAAATCTCATGCCGAAGCCGGAGACATAATTTTCTACGACATATACACCGAAGCGGAAAAAGCGGCTGATCCCGCAAAAGCAGATACAGGACTATTCTTCTTCAAAGGAAATCCCGGAGAGAGATTTTCCATATGCAATGCAGGAGGTGGTTTTGCATATGTGGGAGCTATGCATGACAGCTTCCCTCACGCTTTGGAGTTGTCAAAAAAGGGTTACAATGCTTTTGCACTCATTTATCGTCCGGGCTGGGATACAGCGGTAGAAGATTTGGCAAGAGCAATCGGCTTTATCTTTGAACACGCCGAAGAATTGGAAGTGGACACCGACTGTTACTCTCTTTGGGGAGGTTCAGCCGGAGGAAGAATGACCGCTTATCTCGGTTCTTATGGCCCCGCAGCCTTTGGCGGCGATGACCTTCCAAGACCGGGAACAGCAATTATTCAGTACACGGGACACAGCGAATATACTGAAAACGATCCGCCTACATACAGTTGTGTTGGAGATCATGATGGTATTGCCAGCTACCATACTATGCAAAGTCGGTTAAATGCCATGTCTGCTATTGGGATTGACACAAAGTTTCATATATATGAGGGACTTGGTCACGGTTTCGGTCTTGGCACAGGAACGGTTGCGGAAGGTTGGATTGACGACGCAGTTGCCTTTTGGGAAAAGCAAATGGACTAAATCAATATAAGGAGAATGTACAATGAACAACTTTATCTACGAGAACAAAACAAAAGTCATTTTCGGCAAAGGCTGTGCAAAGGAGTATCTGACCTGTTTGTTAAAAAAATATGGAGACAATGTTATGTTTGCTTACGGCGGAGGCTCTATCAAAGAAAACGGTATCTACGATGAGATAATGAGTTATCTGAACGCCGCCGGAAAGAGCGTTACGGAATTTGACCGCATTATGCCGAATCCCACTTATGCCAAAGTGCAGGAGGGCGCTAAACTCGCACAGGACAACAAAATCGACCTGATTCTTGCGGTAGGCGGCGGTTCGGTCATCGACTGCTGCAAGATTGTATCGGCACAGGCAAAAACAGACCGTGACATTTGGGAAATGGAATTTGACTGCCACACCTATCCAACCGAATTTGTTCCTATGATTGCAATTGTTACCGCTGCCGGAACAGGTGCGGAGATGAATAATGGGGCTGTCATTACCAATGAGAGGAAGAAAATCAAAGCAGGCGTACTCGGCGCACAGGCGGATGTTGCTATGCTGGATGTGAGTTATACCATGTCCCTTCCAATGAAGCAGGTCATTTCCGGCGCATTTGATACGCTCAGCCACTGTATGGAAACTTACTTTGGAAAACCGGATGAAAATAACTTGTCCGATGATATTAACGAAGCTGTTATGCGTTCGGTAATTCGCAATATGCGTGTACTTTTGACCGACCCGCAGAATGAAGCGGCAAGAAGCGAACTGATGTGGGCTTCCTCTATGGGAGAAAACGGAATTTTGAAAATCGGTAAGATTACAGATTTTCAGGCACATCAGATTGAACACCAGCTTGGCGCATACACCGACTGCAATCATGGTCAGGGGCTTGCGGTTATTCATCCGGTTCTCTACCGTCATATTTACAAAGATGGGCTTTCCCGTTTTGCCCGTTTCGCACGGAATGTGTGGGGAGCAGACGGTACAGATGAAGAAGCTGCGCTTTTAGGAATCAACGCTCTGGCAGTCTTTATCAAGGAAATGGGACTCCCTGCCTCGTTCCGGGAAATGGGAATTACCGATGACAGCATTTTGAGCGATGTTGCGGACAGCACCAATATCACGGCGGGCTGCTGTAAAAAACTAACCCATGAGGAAATACACGAAATTTTAAAAGAATGTTTTTGAAAAAGGAGCTACCTACCATGAAAAAATTACTTTCGAGAAACATTGTTTCTTTTACTCTTTGCGTACTTATGATTTTTTGCCTTGCCGCTTGCGGTAACAATAACAGGCAGACGAACAATAATTCCTCCACTCCTGCATCAACAGATCCGGAAACCTCTGCACCGATTGAAAGCGAAGATACTTCTGATACTTCGGAACCTTCCGCACCGGAAGATGTTTCATCTGAATCTCAGCCGGAAGAACCTGCCCAAAACAAGACACTTGTGGTGTTCTTCTCTATGCCGGACAATGTGGATGACAGTACAGTTGTTATTAACGGCGAGACATTGGGAAATACGCAGTATATGGCTTATGTAATTCAGCAGAATACGGACGCAAATATTTTCCGTATCGAGCCGGAGACGCCATACCCGACCGACCATAAAACACTTGTTGATTTGGCGAAAGAGGAACAAAATAATGATTTTCGCCCTGCAATCAAAGATTCCATTACAAATATTGACAGCTATGATACGGTATTCATTGGTTATCCGATTTGGTGGAGCGATATGCCGATGATTATGTACACTTTCTTTGATACCTACGATTTTTCGGGCAAGACGATTGTTCCGTTCTCCACTCATGGCGGCAGCAGCTTTGCCGGAACGCCAGCTACGATTGCAGAACTTGAACCGAGTGCTACAGTTGCGAACGGTATGACAATTTCCCGTGATGTTATTCAGGACGCAGAGCAGGATATTATTGACTGGCTGAAAGAAGCTGGATATGCGAAATAAAATATTCTCAGTACAGAAAGGAGAGCGAAAAAATGAAACGATTTACCGCATTTTTATTAGCGATATTGATGATTTTCAGTCTTGCTGCCTGTGGTGGTAAAAAAACGACCGATATACCCTCTGTTGTTCCAGATGAAAACCGACCTTCAAATGAAACAACGCAAACATTAGTTGTCTACTTCTCCATGCCGGACAATGTAGATAATAGCTCGGTAGTTATTAACGGCGAAACATTGGGAAACACGCAGTACATGGCTTATGTCATTCAGGAGAATATAGGGGCGAATATTTTTCGTATTGTTCCTCAAACTCCTTATCCTACAGACCATGAAGCACTTGTCGATCAAGCGAAAGAAGAACAAAATCAAAATGCCCGTCCTGCCTTTGAGGGAGAAATCGAAAACTTTGAGAGCTATGATACCGTGTTTGTCGGTTATCCGATTTGGTGGAGCGATATGCCGATGATTATGTACACTTTCTTTGATACTTACGATTTTTCAGGTAAGACTATTGTTCCGTTCTCTACTCATGGCGGCAGCAGCTTTGCCGGAACACCAGCAAAGATTGCAGAACTTGAACCGAACGCTACTGTTGCAGACGGTATGACGGTTTCCCGTGATGACATTCAGGACGCAGAACAGGATATTATTGACTGGCTGAATACACTTGGTTTTGAGAAAGCTGCCAGCACTTTATCGACTGAGGTCATACCAACTGAAAAAACCATGCAGAACGAGCAAACTGCAAAGACAGAGCAGGCTGAGAAACTGGGGCAAACCGCACAACAGAAACAAATATCACAATCAGAGCCAATTAAAGAGCCGACGCAGACAATACAAAATTTTCCAACAAATCAACCTGAACCGGATAAACAGCAAGAGCAGCCAAAAGAAGCGGATCAATCTAAGCAGCCAGAACAATCTAAGCAACAGGAAGAACCGGAACAGCCTAAACAACCGGAGCAACCTAAACAGCCGGAGCAACCTACGCAGCCGGAACAACCGAAAGAAAGCTGTACATTGATTGTCTATTTCAGTTGGTCATCCTCCGGCAATACGGAACGAATGGCTAATTATATTGCGGGAAAAACAGGCGGCGATGTCGTTGAAATTCTCCCGCTGGAACCTTACACTGGCAGCTATAACGATGTGGCTTACGGTCGGGCAAAGGATGAAGCTGATGCCAACGCCCGCCCCGCAGTTTCAAATGAAACATATGACAAAATCAATATGTCCGAGTATGATAAAGTTTTTGTCGGTTTCCCAATTTGGTGGCATACTGCTCCAATGGTAATCGGAACATTTTTGGAACATTATACTTGGTCTGTCGATGTTGAGATTTACCCGTTTTTTCAGGGTGCGTCAAACAGCAACGACGAGTATTATACGAACTCTATGGCGTTTATTCGTGGAAGCGCAAGCGGTGCGACTGTAAAAGAAGGGCTATATGCAGCAGCAACCAACACAAATGCGATTGATACATATCTTGCCGAAAATGGATTTACCGAGTAAGTTATGAAGATAAAGCAAGGAATAAAAATCATTGTTGATACAGGGATGTTCGCCCTGCTTACGCTCTTAATGGGCGAACATCTTTTGCCCGGCAAAATACATGAGTGGCTCGGAGCTTCCGTGTTTGCTCTGTTTGTTTTGCACACCGTATTGAACTTCAAATGGTATAAAAATCTTTTCAAAGGCAGATATACTGCTTTTCGGATTGCGTATACAGTCATTACGTTGTTGCTTCTTGTTGTAATGCTGCTGTGTATAATAAGCGCAGTCTTTATATCGACAACGGTATTCGCATTTATAAAGCTAAATCAAGCATACTTTGGAAGGACATTACATCTTACCACAACAGCATGGGTATATATGCTTTCCGCTGTTCATATCGGATTGCACTGGCAGCGTTTTATGATAATTGGAAAAAAAGTAAAGTTGACGTCTAATACGAAGCGAGCAATAAAATGGGTTATTTGTATTTGTATTTTTTCATTGTGCTTCTATGGTGTTTCCGTATGGATAAACCGGGCATTTTATGAGGAACTTTTATTTCTGACAGAGTTCAAATACTTTGACTATAACAAAACAGTAATTGAGTATTCTTGGGAAACTATAACAATGGCAATAGCGGTTGCGACCGTAACATATTATTTGAGAAAAATAGCGTTGTGGTCGAAAAGAAAAAATAACAAGTAATGTCAGCATTTTCTTTGGCTGTGAAAGTACGACTATAGCCGCTTTGAAAAATAAAACAGAATAAGAGTCCGTGAACTATTTTGAAAGGAGATTGATTATGAAAAAAAGAAAACTTGGAAACAGCGACCTTTCCGTAAATCCTGTCGGACTTGGCTGTATGGGATTCAGCCACGCTTCAGGCGCTCCTACAGATAATGAGACCGCCATCAAGACGATACGGCAGGCTTATGAAATGGGCTATGATTTTTTTGATACAGCAGAGGCATATACAGGAGTATTCCCGGATGGTGTTATTTCCTATAACGAGGAACTCGTCGGGAAGGCTCTGCATGGTGTAAGAAGCAAGGTTGTTATCGCTACGAAAATGGGCGTTGGGCATAACGAAGATCGGTCGCTCCGCTTAGACAGCAGCCCTGCGACAATCCGTAAAAGTCTTGAGGAAAGTCTGAAAAAACTGCGAACAGATTATATTGATTTGTATTACCAGCACCGTATTGATCCGAAAGTTGAGCCGGAAATTGTAGCAGAAACAATGGCTGAACTCATAAAGGAGGGTAAAATCCGATATTGGGGGATTTCTGAAACAACGGAAGAATATTTACGTCGGGCGCACGCAGTATGCCCGGTAACAGCTATCGAAAATCGCTATTCCATGATGGCAAGATGGCATGAAGCTATTTTCCCGACCTGTGAGGAATTAAATATCAGTTATGTAGCATTTTCGCCTATGGCGAACGGATTTCTGACCGGAAAATATACACCCAAAACACAATTTGAAGGCGGGCAGGATTATCGTGCAACTATGCCGCAGTACACAGAAGAAGGCTATGAAAAGGCGAAAGGCTTGCTTGAAATGCTGACGGAGCTTGCTGAGAGTAAACACGCTACGATGGGACAGCTTTCTTTGGCATGGATGATTTGTGAAAAGCCATACATTATACCGATTCCCGGCTCTCGAAAGCTGGAAAGGCTTCGTGAAAATTTTGAAGCTGGCAATGTTATTCTTACCAGCGAAGAAGTATCTGCGATCAATGAAAAATTGAATACCATGCAATTTGAAGTATTCGGCGGACATAAAGCGACTAACTAACAGGAGGTAACGGAATATGAAAGTTTTACTTGTAAATGGAAGTCCTCATAAAGAAGGCTGCACTTATACAGCACTTTCTGAGGTTTCAAAAGCATTAAATGAATCAGACATTGATACCGATATGATGTGGATTGGCGTAAAGCCAATTTCCGGCTGCATAGCCTGCAAGGTCTGTGTAAAAAAGGGAGAATGTGCTTTGGGCGGAACAGTCAATGAATTCCTTTCTATCGCAGGAGATTATGATGGCTTTGTATTCGGTACGCCGGTTCATTGGGGTGCTGCTTCAGGTGGTATGACCTCTTTTCTTGACAGAGCTTTTTATGCCGACTTATGCGGAGGAGGAAATCGTTTTCATTTGAAACCTGCTGCTGCGGTGGTATCCGCCCGTCGTGCCGGAACGACCGCAACATGGGATCAGATTAACAAATACTTTGCCCTTATGCAAATGCCGATTGTTTCATCACGGTATTGGAACATCGTTCATGGTGCAACTCCTGAGCAGGTACAGCAGGATTTGGAGGGAATGCAGACTATGCGTTTTCTCGGAAAAAACATGGCTTACTTTTTGAAATGTATGGAAGCCGGAAAAAACATAGGGATTTCGCAGCCTGAACAGGAAAAAGTAACTTTTACAAACTTTATTCGGGAATAGATGGTTATTTTTAATGTTTTTAAATATGTAGATTTTGATATTTACTCCTCGAAATTATATTAAGTGAAAAGCAGCCTTTCGGTTACTTTTCGGGTGCAGTATCAATTAAGGCTTTCGCAGTTGCTTTGACGACTTCTAACGACCGTTCATCGCAAGCTGAAAGCATACGGAGGAGATTTTCTACCTCGGAATCTTTGGACGGCTTCTCAGGGTAGAAAATCGAATCCGCAGAAATGTTTAATTCCCGGACGAGCTTATGTAGGACATCAAAGCTGGGCTTTTTGCCCTTATTCTCAATTCGATATAGGTATCGCTCGGTAATATCTGCCTTATTTGCTAACGCTTCTATTGTAATTCCTGCGTTTTCACGGGCAGTTTTGATAATACATCCAAGTGTTTCAGGTTTGTTATGCACTTACAGTCCACCTCCATATATAATTATACTGATTTATGCCATGTTTATAATGGCACAACAATTCAATTATAAATGGACTGACAGTTCGCAAAAATATGAACTAAATGGAATCTATCCCCGCCAAATAAAAAAAAACGAGGTTTTGACGGGGCGCTTTACTATGCCTACACCCTCCAATTCCGAGCTTTTTGGATTGGAGGGATTTTTTATGCGCTGGACTTCTCTGAGCGCTTCGCTGCTTGTGATAAGCAGCGACTATGAACCCATAATATAGGCATTATCAGAGGTGTTTCATTAAAAAAAACACTTACTCCGAACAGGGACATTGTGGCTTACATAATGAACTGATATGCCATAGAAATAATGAAATAAATGCACTTGCACGGCGAAATTTGTCGCTATGCAGGTGCATTTTTGTATTTATTGGTATTTCGAGCTTTTATAGTTTCGGTTGCCGCTCACCGCCTTCAGTTTGAATTTTTACATTTTTGAAAATTCAGACTGGAGGTAAAGAAAATGTCAAACGACAATTTAAAGATTCTAAATGAGGAGTTTCAGCGTGATTGCAAGGTCATCAATATGAAATACGAATATGAAGGATATTCCGGCGAGGTACAATGGGCAATTATTTCAGCACTTACCGAAGAAGAAATACATAAAAAATATACTGAGATTATCAAGGGGTATGAGCCATTCGTTTTATTGTCGGCAGAACAGGGCGAAGCGTTTTATGAGTTTAGGCGGAATGAAGATAAGTTCCGCAAACGCAGCAGAAATAACGAGGACGCATTTGGATATGACGATGAGCTTACCGGAGCATTTCATTCAGAAGTTATTGTTCCTGATTTTGTGGAGCAGAAGGCGATGGAACAATACGAAGAACAGCGTTACCAGCTAAAAATGAAGCTGTTGGACAAGGCTCTTTCAAGCCTTACCGAAAAACAGTATAAGTATCTCGTAGCACGGTTTATTTCCCAAAAGAGCGCAAGGGAAATCGCTAAGGAGGAAGGTGTGTCTCATCAAGTGATCGACAGACATTTGATTGCGGCTATCAAGAAGATAGAAAAAACATTTGAAGGATTTTTCCGAAAATAGGGTGTCATTTGCCTGTCTGATTCCAAATTAGTGAAAGGGTTATTTTTTAATCCGGATAAGAGATTTCCCTTTCACTTAATTTTGGAAAAGCGAGGTTCATGCTATGCAAAGAGGTAATGTTAAGCGTGGAGAAATCTATCTGCACGATTTTGGAAACAATGAAGGCTCTATTCAGAATGGGGTAAGACCTGTTCTTGTGATTCAATGCGACGATGGAAATCAGGCAAGCACGACAACGATTGTTGCGGCACTTACATCAGTTATCAAGAAACGCTATATGCCATCGCACATAATCTTGGGAGATAAGTTTGGACTGAAAGAGCCTTCTATGGTTATGCTGGAGCAACTGAAAACAGTCAATCAGTCGGAGCTTACAGAGTATATCGGGTTTGTTGACAGCGAGCATCTGCTCCGCAAAATCAATCATGGCTTGAAGAAAGTAGTTGGTTTGTGGGTAGATAAGCCGCAGAAGCACAAGGGAGATATTCGCTGTCTCTGTCCCGCCTGTTTAAAGGCGTATAAGGCTGCACCTGATTATATAGTCAGGCGGCTTGATCCGCTGGCTTCCAAGAGGGATAAATGCGATAAATGCGATAGTATGGGTTGGGATTATATCATTTATAAAGGATGTTCTTCCACTGTAAAAGAGGAGGTGCAGGACTGATGGCTGATGATAAGAAGATAAAGCCCCCTAAATACGAAGTCCCTTTGTGGCATAAGTCGAATCTTTCAATAGAAGAAGCAGCCGCTTATTCAGGAATCAGCAGAGATAAGCTATATGAGATGACGAACCGGGAGAACTGCCCTTTTGTTCTTTGGCTTGGGCATAGGCGGCTGATTAAAAGACAAGTTTTTGATGAGTACATTGCAAATATGTATTCCGTATAGAAAGCCTGTCAAGTGTGCGATAAGCCAGTTCGCATAATTGGCTTATCGCCTCTTTTTCATTATGATGTACCCAACAGAACACAGGGAGGTACAGCGAATGAAAAGTACAGATGAAAATGCCGTAACCGAGAAATTTCAAGTCCCGTTGTGGCATAAAGCGAATTTATCAATCGACGAAGCTGTTGCCTATTCCGGCATAGGCAGGGCAAAGCTCTATGAAATGACGAACAGAGAGGATTGCCCCTTTGTCTTGTGGATAGGAAACCGCAGAGTGATTAAGCGAAAAGTATTTGATGAGTATATTGAAAAAGCGTATTCCGTTTAGGAGGTATCAAAATGGATGATGAGGTAATCAGATATAAAAAGATATTGGAAGCGAGAAACGCTGACAAACCGATATGGGAGAAAAGATGTCTTTCTATTGAGGAAGCGGCAGCGTATTCCGGTATCGGGATAACGAAACTCAGGCAGTTATCACGGCAGAAGAAATGTCCGTTTGTAATGCCGCTTGGCAATCAGGTCTTTATAGTCCGGGAAAAACTGGACAGCTACATGAAAAGCAGAAATCGAATTTAGGAGGTGTGCCTTATGGCAAAGGAAAAAAGAAAAGATAAAGCAAGAGTTGTGCTTCGTACCGGAGAATTGCAGCGAAAGGACGGTACATACCAATACTCTTGGATGGACGCAAACCGCAAGAGACGATATGTTTATGCAAAGCATTTGGACGACCTTCGTGCAAAAGAAGAACAGATAGCAAAAGATAAAAGCGACGGTATTAAAACTGAAGCCCGCTATACTACGGTAAATGAACTTTTTGACTTATGGAAGGTTTTGAAACGGGGACTGAAAAACAATACCTTTGAAAATTATCAATATATGTATGATACCTTTGTCCGTCCAAAAATCGGTCAGCAGCGGATTTCTACATTGAAGAAGTCCGATGTTAAGAGATATTATAACTATCTTGCCGATGAACGTGGGTTAAAGGCTTCAACGATTGACAGTATCCATACGGTTCTCCATCAGATTTTGGGAATGGCGGTTGATGATGATTATATTAGGAATAATCCATCCGACAATGTGCTGCGGGAATTGAAGCAGTCCCATGTTTTTAAGACGGAGAAACGCAGGGGCTTGACAAGACCGGAGCAGGATTTATTTCTTGATTATCTGAAGAACACGCCGAAAGCGCAGAACTGGTATCCGATATTTGCGGTAATGCTTGGTACGGGTTTGCGTGTCGGAGAAGTGACCGGACTGAGGTGGTGCGATATTGACTTAGAGGAAGGCATTATTGATATTAACCATACCTTAGTCTACTATGACCATCGAACCAGCGAGGGCAAAAAAGGCTGCTATTTCAATATCAATACGCCGAAAACAGAAGCGGGCAATCGGCAAGTGCCAATGCTGGATTTTGTAAAAGAAGCCTTCCTTATGGAAAAGGAACGGCAGGAAATGTTTGATCTTCATTGTGGAGTGACGATTGACGGGTACAGCGATTTTATATTCATTAACCGCTTCGGGCAGACACAGCACCAGTCAACATTAAATAAGGCGATCCGTCGCATTATCCGTGATTGTAACGATGAGGAGTTACTAAAAGATACAAATGCAAAAGTCTTGTTGCCGCATTTTAGCTGCCATTCGCTCCGACATACATTTACGACGAGAATGTGCGAGGCAGGGGTTAATGTAAAGGTTATTCAGGACGCTCTTGGACACAAGGACATTTCTACCACGCTTAATATCTATACGGATGTGACAAAGGAACTGAAACGCTCCGAATTTGAAGGTCTTGACTTATACTTCAAAAATGAGTAAAATAATATAGTCCTGATGTTCCCCTATCGGGAATGTCAGGACTTCTCTTTTGAAAACAGAAGCATTTACATCATCTACATCAAATTCCACATCATCTACATCATAACGGTGCTGATGAAGCCGGAAAATTAGATGTAGTGAAATGTGAAAAAAGAGAATATAAGAGGGATTGGGACATTTCAGCAGACTATATCAATCTGTCTGATTTCGTCCCGACAATGAAATCCTTACCTAACAACAAGGATTAAAAACCCAGTGTTTATGCGGGTTTGCGGTCACGAAAAATCGAGAAGTCTTACATCGCTACATCAATCTACATCAAACGATGCTTAGATTTGTGCAGAGGTAGAAAAATCGTATAATTTACAAAATGAATGGGCAGTTCCATAGCGGGATTGCCCATTTGTCATAATAATGTATTAAACAAATCTGAATTTGCGAGGTAACGAATATGGAACCGGTTAAAAATTATTATGGTAACCTATGTACAGAAATGTATGAGATTTTACACAAAGACGCACCGCTAGACGAGTTGTCATTTTATCTTTCTTATGCTGAAAAGGGAATGAACATTTTAGAACCTTTATGTGGAAGCGGTAGATTCTTAATTCCTTTTTTAGAAAGGGGATTCAATATATGTGGTATGGATATGTCTACAGAGATGCTTGCAAAATTGAAAGAAAAGACATCCGTTGCCAAAGTAGTTCAAGGGGATATTCTGGAATATGATTCGGAAGAGAAATATAACTATATTTTTATATCCTCTGGTTCAGTATCCTTATTTACAGATATGGAGATGTGCAGAGCAATTTTGTACAAGATGAAATGTCTGCTAAAAAAAGATGGTAAGTTTGTTTTTGCGGTTGATACAGTGACAAATAGATGCCCTGACGATTCAGACTATCATATTTTAATATCTGTGAAAACAAAAGAAGGATTTGATTTAGTCCTTAAGGGAAAGAACTTTTATGATGAGAAAACGCACACCCAGTTCTCTCCGAGTATTTATGAGTTATACAATGGAACGGAATTATTGCAACAAGAAGAAATGAATTTTCAAACCCACCTTTACGAATTGGGAGAAATGGAATCATATCTAAGGGACATAGGTTTCACAAAAATAAGAGTATATTCGTCCTATGATAAAGTTGTTGCTGAAAATAATCAGAGCAAAATGTTCTTATACGAATGTTCTGTTTGACAACTTCCGGTTTGCAGAATCCAAAAACTTAAGAACAGAAAGTACCCCTTGTAAGAATAAAAATTCTACAAGGGGATTTTTTGCTTAAATTCGCAAACTACAAGGTTTCCCCGATTTCCAATACAATATATTTGCAAAGGAGGTCGAGGATTTAATATGAACAATAGCAGATATGCGTTCTGAGTTGGTATCGAAGTGGTCAGACAAAAGCCTTCCGCTTACGCCTGATAAAATAACCTATGGCTCAAATAAAATCGTTTGGTGGAAAGCTGCCTGTGGTCACGAGTGGCAGGCAAGCGTTAAGGCTCGTTCCGGCGGTGAAAATTGCCCTTTTCAGTTTGACATCTTTCGCTTTTTCTCCTTTCGCTGTATTCATAACCGAACTTATATCAATCGGCTATGTATCAAGCCGCAGTATTTGTTCTCAATACCACCTGCGGATGGCAGACCGTTTATACAGCCCGCAAGTCTACACCGTTGAGGGCAATTCTGGCGATTCCCGCAAGCTGAGCAGCTATGCGGTGGGAAGTAGAGTTATCTATGGATATGGCTGTCCGGCGTATTAAAACAACAGCCGCTTTTGCGGCTGTTACATATGAATTTTTAGAAAACTAAAGCGTACTTTCTTGACAAAGACATAAGGTTTGAGTATAATAATAGTAAAGTAATTGACTATCAATAAATTGACCAATATACTACTTATATATTAGTGAGGTGATGTAAATGACCAAAGAAGATAGAAAGAATGCTTTTCTCTACTGCAAATTTAGGGATGAGCAATTTGCGCTGTATGATGAATATGCCAAGAACAATGGTATTTTGATGAATACATTTCTGGTATTGAATGTTTTGTTTTATGAAAAAGACGGAATTACTCAGAAAGAAATCTGCAAGAGAACCTTTGAGTCCAAGCAAACGGTAAACCTTATCGTCAAGAGTCTGCTAAAAGACGGGTATGTGACGCTGGAGGAAAATACAGAGGACAAGCGAAACAAGACCGTGAAAATGACTGACGAGGGGCGCAGCTTTGCCGAAAAGCCTGTCCGCCATATCACATGGGCAGAGGATACGGCAATGTCCATGTTCACACCGGAAGAACAGGAACAGCTTATTGACCTTTCAAGGCGTTTCACAAGAAATCTTGAAAAGCTTGTCAAAGGAAGTGAGGATGAACAATGATTATTAACACAGGCGGACGGACAGATACTGTCCAATATTACAGCGAATGGCTCTTGAATCGTTTTTCGGAAGGCTATGTGCTTTCCCGCAACCCGTTGTTTCCAAATAAGGTTACACGCTATGAGCTGACACCCGACAAGGTAGATTGCGTGGTATTCTGCTCAAAGAATTACAAACCCATTCTGTCACGGCTTCATGAGATTACGGATAAATTCAATACATACTTTCACTATACCATTACTGCATATGGCAAGGATATTGAGCCGGGTGTTCCGTCTATTGATGAAAGTATGGAAACGCTTATTGAATTATCAAAGCAAGTCGGCAAACAGCGTGTGGCATGGCGGTATGATCCTGTGCTGCTAACCGAAAAGTACACGGTAGAAACGCATTTGCAGACCTTTGAGCATATGTCAAAAACGCTTACACCCTATATTGACCGTTGTATTTTCAGCTTTGTAGAGATGCATAGGAAGCTGGAAATAAATATGCCTGAGTTGCTTCCGCTATCGGCTGAGGATATGGAAGCATTGGCGCAGGGACTCGGCTCCATTGCCGAAAAGTATGGAATCCACATTCAGACCTGCGGAACAAACGGGGATTTTACCCGTTATGGTATTCAGTCTTCCGGCTGTATGACGCTGGATATTCTCGGCGGTGCGAATGGGATTGTGTTTAAGGACAGAAAACATAAAGGCACAAGGCATGGGTGCCATTGTATTGAAAGCCGTGACATCGGCGCATACGATACCTGTATGAACGGCTGTAAATACTGTTATGCCAACAAAACGCCCCGCAAAGCCTTTGAAAATTACAAAATGCACGATCCGGAGTCCCCGCTGCTGCTTGGGCAGATAAAACTGGACGACACCATTCAGCAAGGAGGGCAGAAATCGTTTTTGAAGAAGGAGAATTGAAAAATGGAATTTAATGAAGTAATCACCCAAAGAAAAACCAGCAGAGAGTGGACGGATAAAGAGGTTGACTTTGAGGCAGTCAAAAGAATCATCGAAGCCGGTATGAAAGCTCCTTCGTGGGATCATTACCGCAACTGGCAGTTTATCATTCTCCACAACAAGAAAAAGAAAACGCTTTTAGCTTTGCCAAATATATAGCAGATAAATTTGATATTGGCAGATATGAGAACAGAAAGCTAAATTTGGGACAGAAAATGTATGCGTATGCTATGCCCCTGCAATACACAATGCTGGTGGACTGTCCCTATGTGATTGTGCCGTTGTTTAAATGTAATAAACTTAACGGAGAATGGGTAAGTAAGCTTAATCCTTTAACTACGGCATGGTGTGTCGCAGAAAATATCATGCTCGCTGTTATCAATGAGGGCTTGGGATATTCCCTGCGTATTCCGCTGAACAAGGAGCATGATGTTGTACTAAACCAGCTTGGCGTACCTCATGGCTGGATGACACCTTGCTTTATCGGAATCGGCTATCCGAAAGAGGACGCACTTGTTTTGGAACAGTACATCGCTGATCCTGAAGGACATCTGCATATGGGAGCGTGGTAATATGGAATCTCCGATTGTGAATGAAATACAAGTGAAAAGTGTACTATCAAAATCCAATCTACCTGTATGCGAGTATTCCGTAAACCCCTATGTGGGCTGCACTCATGCCTGTAAATATTGCTATGCCAGCTTTATGAAGCGGTTTACAAACCACCTTGAGCCGTGGGGAGATTTTTTGGATGTGAAATATTGGGCGGAGATTAAGAATCCGCAAAAATACGCCGGAAAAGAACTTTTTATAGGCTCAGTTACCGATCCGTACAATCCGCAGGAGAAAATATATGAGCGCACTCGTGCGCTTCTGCTCCAGCTTCAGGGCAGCGGGGCGAAGCTCAGCATTGAGACTAAATCCGATTTGATTCTGCGTGATTTGGATTTGATTAAGAGTTTTCCCGACGCCCGTATTTCATGGTCAATCAACACATTGGACGAGGAGTTTAAGGACGATATGGACAAAGCGGTGTCGATAGAACGGCGGCTTAAGACAATGAAAGCATTTCATGACGCCGGAATACGGACGACCTGCTTTATTTCGCCCATTTTTCCGGAAATAACCGATGTGAAGGCGATTATTGAACAGGCAAAGGAACATTGCAATCTGATCTGGCTTGAAAACCTTAATCTGCGGGGCGGATATAAGGCGGTTATTATGGATTATATTGCCGAGAAATACCCGCAGCTTGTACCTCTTTATCAGGCGATTTACGTTAAAAATGACCGCAGCTATTGGGTATCGCTGGATACTGAGCTGAAACATTATGCATATGAAATTGAACTTGATTATGTAACCAATGATGATAGTATGGCAAGACCGTTCAACGCACCGCCTGTTATTGTCAATTACTTCTACCATTCCGAAATAAAAAAGTCCGCAAAGAAAGGAGGCAACAATAATGCCTGAATTACCGGAGGTTGAAACAATCAAACGGGTGCTTGAACCTCAGATTAAGGGACTTAAAATTATGAATATAACGGTAGAGAAACCTGAAGTTATATCCCGCCCAACTGCCGATGAATTTTGTAATCTGCTTATCGGACAGCAAATCTCGTCAGTGTCGCGCAGAGGTAAGTTTTTAATTATACATACGGACGGTAGGGACAATATCATTCTCCATTTGAGAATGACAGGCTGTCTGCTTGTAACCCCGACGGACTATCCGCAAGAAAAGCACACCCATGTGATTTTTCATTTGGATAACGGTACGGAGCTTCGTTTTTCCGATACCCGACGGTTTGGGCGTTTTTGGCTGATACGCAAAGATGAAGCGGATACATACAGCGGTATAGACAAACTGGGGCTTGAGCCGTTTGACGACAGCTTGACTGGTGCATATCTGCAATCCCGGTTGGGAAAGCGGAAAAAGACAGTCAAGGAGCGCCTGCTCGATCAAAGTATAGTTGCGGGAATCGGCAACATTTATTCCGATGAGATTTTATTTGCAGCAGGGATTTATCCTGCACGCCCTGCAAACAGTCTGAATGAAAAGGAATGGAAACGCCTTGCTGTAGTAATCCCTAAGCAGCTTCAATTTTTTATTGAAAAGAATGCCCTAACACCGGAAGACTATCTGAAAAGTAAAGGACAGAATTATCGCAACGCACCGTTTTTACAGGTTTACGGTCACGATGGGGATTGCTGTCCCAAATGCGGGGAAAAACTTTGCCGCATTGTCGTTGGCGGTAGAGGCAGCGTATATTGCCCGAATTGTCAAAAAGATTCAGCAGAATAGAAAAAAGATTAAAACGTCTTGGCTTGTCAGACGATATGATAAAAGCCGCTCTTAATAAATAACAGAAACAAT
>OLSA01000679.1_pt1 | contig 29585 bp, 18 predicted proteins | sample 1672731 | NCBI WGS metagenome assembly OLSA01 (sample SAMEA3136718, study PRJEB25190) | human gut metagenome | biome: human gut; feature: human-associated habitat; material: faeces | place: Austria | collected 2013
GGCGTTGTGACAGCGGCGGATGCGCTGCTCGTGATGCGGTGCGCACTCGGAACGGCAGAGCTTTCGCCCGAAACTGCTGCGCTCTGCGATGCGGACGGGGACGGAAACGTCACGCTTTCGGACGCCGTGCTGATACTCCGTGCCGCACTCGGATTGGGCTGAGAATTCGAATTTGAATAAAACGGATAAAACCCGAAAAAGCTCCGCACGGCCGAAATACCTGCTGCGGAGCTTTTGTAATTGAAAATTTAACTGCGGAACGTTAACCGGGGCGTCAACCGGCATGTTTTCGGTATGCACGGCATAAAGCGCGGGTTGCTTTTGAATTATTCATCCTCGGAATAGGGCTCGTCCTCGCTGACGGGAGCGGTTTCGTCATGGGCTGTTTCGATAAGGTCGCGGAGCTTCTTTTCGATTTCTTTGCAAAGCTCGGGGTTGTCGCGCAGGAAATTGCGTGCGTTTTCCCTGCCCTGTCCGATGCGGATATCGCCGTAGGAGAACCATGCGCCGGTCTTTGTGATGATTTTGTTTGCAACGCCCATATCGAGAATGGAACCTTCCTTAGAAACGCCTTCACCGTAGATAATGTCGAACTCGGCAACGCGGAAAGGCGGCGCAACCTTGTTTTTAACGACTTTGATGCGCGTGCGGTTGCCGACGGGCGAATTGCCCTGTTTCAGCGTGTCGATTTTGCGGACGTCCAAACGGATGGAGGCAAAGAACTTCAGCGCCTTGCCGCCTGTGGTGGTTTCGGGATTGCCGAACATAACACCGACTTTTTCGCGGAGCTGATTGATAAAAATAACGCAGGTGCGGGATTTTCCGACAACGCCGGCAAGCTTGCGCAATGCCTGGCTCATGAGTCTTGCCTGCAAGCCGACGTGAGAATCACCCATGTCGCCTTCAAGCTCGGCTTTGGGAACGAGAGCCGCAACGGAGTCAACAACGATAACGTCGATCGCGCCGCTGCGAACGAGTGCATCCGCAATGTCAAGTGCCTGTTCGCCGTTGTCCGGCTGCGAAATCAGCAGGTTATCGACATCCACGCCGAGTTGCTGGGCGTAGGAGCTGTCGAAAGCGTGTTCCGCGTCGATGAAAGCGGCGATACCGCCGGCCTTCTGGGCTTCGGCAATGGCATGGATCGCCAGTGTCGTCTTGCCCGAGGATTCGGGGCCGTAAATCTCGATGACGCGGCCTTTGGGGTAACCGCCTACGCCGAGCGCCATGTCCAGGGTGATCGAACCCGTGGGGATCACCTGCACGTCGGCGACCTCTGCGCTCGACATGCGCATAATCGAGCCTTTGCCGAAATCCTTCTCGATCTTCTCCATCACCGCGTTAAGTACCTTTAACTTGTCGGGATTTGCTTGTGTTTTCTCTGCCATATGGTTGAATTGTTTTTATTTTTTTCGTATTTCGTATCCGGTGTCCTGTCCGTAAACTCTGGATTTTCCCGCCTGCCGAACTTTGCTGTTCTGTCGTCGCTGCCCGGCGACTGACGGATCTTCCGACACGGTTCCTGAAAGTCGGAATCGCCGTTTCGCTCCGGGTGTTTTACACAACGGGATTTATTTTTCAAAGTTACGAAATAAAATGCAATTATCGCCATTTCCGGCCGTATTTATGGCTGTTTGCGGATGTAATTCTGTGGTGTGAAGGGGAAATTTACGGCTGCGTGTCGGGGTGGGTCGTATTTGGGGGAAACAGGGCCGTTCGTTGCCGACGGCCTGAAGAATCCGGGGGTTTCGGAGGCGGAGGATATGGTCGGCGAATCGACTGCCTCCGGTATGGTTCAATGTCCGGGTGCAACCGGATTGGAGAAGTGTATGCGTGCCGGTGTCGGGGATGGTTTTGTCCGGAGTGACAACAAGCGGAAGGCAACGGTGCTTACGAACTTGGATGTCATCTGAAATATCGAGCCGTCGGTAAGTTTTTCGCAAATTTGTGATTCGGGAGGGGGTGAAAAAAGTCCCGGCGGGTTATGCCAGGACCAGTTTTTCGAGCTCTTCCATCTGTCGCTGAAAAGCCTTGTCCGTTTCGATCTGGTTCGATACCGCCTTGCAGGAGTGCAACACCGTGGCGTGGTTGCGTCCTCCGATGGCCGAACCGATGGCGATCAGCGGGGATTTGGTGTGCTGCTTGGCCAAGTACATGGCGATCTGACGCGCCTGAGCCACTTCGCGGGTTCGTTCGGGCGAATTGAGGCGCTGGATGTCGATATGCAGGAAGTCGCAGACGACTTCGATGATGTGCTCGATCGTGATCTCTTTCTGGCATACCCGGACATAGACCTTCAGAATCTCCTTGACGAGCGACAGGGAAACTTTCTTGCCCATATAAACGGTATTGGCTACCAGGGCCGACAGAGCGCCCTCGATTTCCCGGACGTTGGCGGAGATATTGTCCGCCAGGTAGTGGACGATTTCGTCCGTAAGCTGGAGGCCGAGTTTCTGAGCCTTGATTCTGATGATCTTGACTTTGGTGTCGTAGTCGGGCGTGTTGAGCTGGGTCGAAAGTCCCCACTTGAAGCGGGTCAGCAGTCGCTGTTCGATGTCCTTCAGCTCCACGGGCGGTTTATCCGAGGTAAGGATCAACTGTTTGCCTGCCAGTTGCAAGTGGTTGAATATGTTGAAGAAGGCGTTCTGGGTGCCGGTTTTTCCCGTGAGCTCCTGGATGTCGTCGATAATCAATACGTCGATCATCTGGTAGAAATGGATGAAATCCGGAATTTCGCCGTTCTTGTAGGCGGTCTGGAATTGCGCCTGGAACTTGTTCATCGAAACGTAAAGCACCTGCAGTTCGGGATGGCGCTGCCGCACTTCGTGGCCGATCGACTGCACGATGTGGGTCTTGCCCAGTCCGGAGTTGCCGTATATATACAGCGGGTTGAAAGGCGTATGGCCCGGATCGACCGCGACGGCCATACCCGCCGAACGGGCCAGGCGGTTGCACTCCCCTTCGATGAAGGTTGCGAACGTGTAGTTCGGGTTGAGCTGCGGGTCGATGACGATCTTCTTGAGACCCGGAATGACGAACGGATTTTTTATATTTGCCGTGTTGGTCTGGGTGCTGAACTGCGAAATCGCCGTCGTATCGGCTTCTTTCGACACTGGCACGCTCTGTGCGTCGTTTTTGGGAACGGCGTAGTGCAGGCGGATCTCCTGTCCGTAGAGCTGGGAGATGATCGGCCGCAGGAACGGAATGTAGTGCTTCTCGATCTGATAGACGTAGCTCATGTTGGGCACGCACAGACGAAGCGTCTTGCCGTCGAATTCGAGCGGCACGATGGGTTTGAACCACTTCACGAACTCCTCTTCGGTCGTTCGGGACTTGATCTGGTCCAAACAAGTTTGCCATTTTTCGCAATATGTCTGTGCGGGAGCTAACATCGATGGAGGGTGTATCCGTTTTTTTTGGTAGCACAAAGTTGTAAATAAATTTGTGAAAATGGAGCGGCAAAATGCTTGCAAAAGTCGATACTTTTACTATAGAAAAAAGGATGTGGCAGGCTCCTCTTTTTTAACTTGCTGATAGTGAATATTGGAAATAAAATATGTATATTTGCGTATAAAATTTTTGGAGGATAACAGCTTTAAGCTATAAATAAAACCAATGTAGTTATGGAAAACGGATTAGAACAACAAGTGCTGGCGAAAGCCCAAAAATGGCTCGACGGCAATTATGATGCAGAGACTAAAAAACAGGTTAAATACCTGATGGATAATGATATGAAAGAACTTGTAGAGAGTTTTTACAAGGACCTCGAGTTCGGTACGGGCGGTCTTCGCGGGGTCATGGGAGTGGGCACCAATCGTATGAATATCTATACGGTAGGCGCTGCGACGCAGGGTCTTTCGAACTACCTGAAGCGCAATTTCGCGGGCGAGGAAATCCGGGTCGTCGTAGGGCACGACAGCCGCAACAATTCGCGGATGTTCGCCGAGCGTGTGGCCGACATCTTCGCCTCGAACGGATTCACCGTATTTCTGTTCGACGCGCTGCGTCCGACACCCGAGTTGAGCTTCGCGATCCGGGAGCTGAAATGTCAGTCGGGCGTGGTCGTCACGGCTTCGCACAACCCCAAAGAATACAACGGCTACAAAGCCTACTGGTCCGATGGATCGCAGGTTACGGCACCGCACGACAAGAACATCATCGACGAGGTGGAGAAAATCACCGAGGTCGATCAGGTGCTTACCGGCCGGAACCCGCAGAACATTCATGCTCTGGGCAAGGATTTCGACGAGTTATACCTTAATAAAATATACGAGTTGTCGCTTTCGTCCGAGAGCGTGAAACGTTTCCACGACATGAAGATCGTCTATTCGCCCATGCACGGTGCCGGCGTGCGGCTGGTTCCCGAGTCGCTCAAGCGCTTCGGCTTTACCAACGTGCAAATGGTTCCCGAGCAGGCGGTGATCGACGGTAATTTCCCGACGGTGGAATCTCCCAATCCGGAGGAGCGCAAGACGATGTCGATGGCTATCGACCTGGCGAAGAAGGTGAAGGCGGATCTGGTGTTGGCTACCGATCCCGATTCGGACCGTATCGGCGTGGCGCTGCCTGATGAAAACGGCGAATACGTGCTGTTGAACGGCAACCAGACATTGGTGCTGCTGATGACTTATCAACTGACCCGCTGGGCCGAGTTGGGCCGCCTGAACGGACACCAGTACGTGATCAAAACGATCGTTACGACCGAAATGGTGGATGCCGTAGCCGACTATTTCAAGGTGAAATGCTACGAGTGTCTCACCGGCTTCAAATACATCGCCAAGATCATTCGGGGGCACGAAGGTACCGATATGCAGTACATCGGCGGCGGCGAGGAGAGCTTCGGCTACCTGGCCGGGGACTACGTCCGCGACAAGGACGGCGTGTCGGCCTGCTCGCTGGCGGCCGAGGCCGCAGCCTGGGTGCGCGATACGATGGGTATCTCGCTGTACGAGTGGCTCAAGCAGCTTTATGTCAAGTACGGATTTTACCAGGAAGGCCTCGTTTCGGTAGTCCGTACCGGTAAGGAGGGTGCCGAATTGATCCAGCGGATGATGGTCGATTACCGTGCCAATCCTCCGAAAGAGATTCTCGGCTCGCTCGTGGTGAAGATCAACGATATTCAGACTTTGGAGTCGTTCGATGTCCGCACCGGAAAGAAGACGCATCTGGAGCAGGATAAGAGCAACGTACTTCAGTGGTATACCGAGGACGGCACCCGTGTCTGTGTCCGTCCGTCGGGTACGGAGCCCAAGATCAAGTTCTACTTCGGGGTGAAGGCTACCCTGCCGTCCGTCGCCGATTACGAAAAGGTACGGGCCGAACTGAACGACAAGATCGAACGGATCAAGAAGGAGTTGAAATTGGTGTAATAGGTTTTATATTTCCCTGGCTGCCGCCGTTGTCCGTGTCAGTCGCACTGATTCCGGCAGTCGAATATGGGGGCAGGAAGGTTTAATGGACTTTCTTGTAGAAAAAAGCGTAACAGTTCGAGAAATCGAGCTGTTACGCTTTTTTTGTAAGCACGATAATGGAAAGATAGCGGTTCTTTTTCGTCGATCCGAGCCGATTTTCCGGGCAGGAGGCTGCCGGGGTGCGGCTCGCAAAGAGATGTTTTCCGGTCTGCAGCCCGGCCGATAGCGGTCGCCCGTCGCTTTCGTTTTGTCCGTATCAGGTGAGTAAACCCCGGGCCGAAGCGTAGCGAACCGCTTCCATCGAATTATCCGCATTCAGTTTTTCGAGGATATGCTGTCGGTGCGTATTGACCGTGTGTACACTGATATTCAGTTGGTCCGCAATTTCTTTCGATAATTTTCCCCGGCTGATCAAGCGCAGTATTTCCCGTTCGCGGCTGGAAAGGGAGGATACCTCGGGTGTCGGGAGCGGAAATACTTCTCCCGTCCGATAGTTGAGCAGCTGGCTGCGTACGCCGCCCTCCGTTCCCTGATTGGGTGATACGTCCAATATGCTCAACGAAAGCCAGATGTTTCCCGACCGGTCGAACTCCAATACCTGAAATTGTTCGATCACCCGCACGTAACGTCCTCCGACATCTACCCGGTATTCATCGATCAACTTTACGTCGGGAGCCAACTCCTTGTGGTCCATCAGGTAGCGAAGACAAGCAATGCCGTTGCGGTGCAACTCCTTCCGGTCGTCGGGGTGGATACGGCCGGTGAAATAGTCCGAATCTTCCGTGGCGATACTTTCCAGGTCGTATTGGAACAATTCCGCGAAGTTGTACGATGCGAAGGCGTGGCGACGGGTGTACATGTCGAAGACCGTAATGCCGCTGTTCGAAACCTGCGACAGCAGTGTCAATTGGGATATGTGGCGTTCCAACACCGAGTAATCCAGTTCCCGGGGGTCGAACCGCTGGGCGTTCAGCAGCTTTTCGTATTCGCGTTGCAATGCCTCCATTACTGATAAATCAGTATTGCCTGAAAAAGGCGTATGATTTTACTTTGCGATACAAAAATAATATTTTTAATACAATCGGTAATATGAAAAAGATCATCATTGCGGTCATCCTGCTTTTCATCGCCTTCAGTGCTTCGGCACAACTTCATGCCGACCTTCGCGTCGGTGCAACGGCCTCTTCCTTCGGCGACCGGCACCTCAAAATGGGCATCCGTGCCGGAGCCGGTGTCGAATACCTCTTTTCAGAACATTGGGGGCTTCGCTCGGGGCTTTTTTTCTCGATGAAGGGAGCCACGACTTCGAACAATGTTTTCAACTACGATTCGGATAAGGCCACACGGCTCTCCTACCTCGATCTTCCCGTCGAAGCTCTCGTTGCGTTCCGTCTTTCGGCGCGTACGAGACTGGCGTTGCACGGGGGATTTTATGTCGCCTGTCTGCTCCACTCTTCTCTGCCCGACGGTACCGGGTTCGACGTTCGTCGCTGGGATGCAGGGGTGGGCTTCGGTGCGGATTTCATCGTCGGACATTTCGTCATCGGTCCCGAAGTACAGTATGGACTGACGCGTCTGACAAAACCCGGTTCCGACCATAATACGACGTATGCCCTGACGCTGGGCTACCGGTTTTGATTCTTTCTGCGGACACGAAGTTTTTTGAAACCGGTATGCTCGAAATCGCCTTGCCGGGGGCCGGTATCGGGGCGTTGTGGTTTTTAGTGTCGTATTTCGGTATTTTATCTATTTGCGAGGACAGTGTTTGCATTGTATCATGGCCTCCTTTTGCAGAAGAGTCCCGTGAGGGACTCTTCTGCGTTCGTTTATGGTCGGACAGGTGATCGGTATATGCTACCCCAGTACTTTCCGGATGCGTTCCAGCCCTTCGGCGAGCGTCTTGCGGGGGCAGGCGATGTTGATGCGCAGGAACCCTTCTCCGGCGTACATTTCGCCTTCGTTGATCCATACGTGCCCCTCCTCCAGTAACTGCCGGGCTATTTCCGTCGTGGGGCGTTTCAACGTCCGACAATCCACCCACACCAGGTAGGTGGCCTCGAGCGGAGTGACCGGCAGAGCCGGCAGGTGCCGGGTGAAGAAGTCGCGCAGGTATTCGTAGTTCTCCCACAGGTATTTTTTCAGTTCGTCCAGCCATTCGCCGCCTTCGTTGTAAGCTGCGATCAGGGCTTCGACTGCAAAGGCATTCAGTGCGTGGAGTTCGTTATCGACGAGTTGCCGGTCGATTTTCCGGCGCATCTCGGGATCGGCGGCGATGATGTTGGCTGCTTGCAGACCGGCGATGTTGAAGGTCTTGCTCGGGGCGGTGCAGGTGACCGAATGCCGCAGAAACTCTTCGTTCAGCGAGGCGAACGGAATGTGGCGATGGCCGTCGAGCGTCAGGTCGCAGTGGATTTCGTCCGATATGACCGTTACCCCGTGCCGCAGGCAGATCTCCCCGAGGCGGGTAAGCTCTTCGGCGGTCCAGGCCCGGCCCGCCGGGTTGTGGGGATTGCACAGGAAGATCAGCTTGGCCTGCGGGTCCGCCGCCTTGCGTTCCAGATCTTCGAAGTCCATGCGATAGGCGCCGTTCTCGTTGATGAGCGGATTGGCGAGCGGCTGACGGCCGGTACGCTCCAGCACGGCGAAGAAACAGTTGTAAACGGGCGTCTGAAGGATTACCTTGTCGCCCGGTTCGGTCAGGGCCTTCAGGATGACCGAAAGGGCGGGAATGACGCCCGTAGTCGGGAGGATCCACTCGTTTTCGATGCGGAATCCGTGCCGTTTGCCGAACCACCCTTTCACGGCTTCGAAATAGGCGTCGGGGACCTTCGTATAGCCGAAAACGCCGTGGCGGAGCCGTCGTTCCAGGGCGTCGAGTACGGGCGGGGCCGCGCGGAAATCCATGTCGGCCACCCACATAGGCAGCACCCGTTCGTCTGTGGCCAGATCCCATTTGACGGAGTTGGTACCCCGTCGCGGAATAATCTCGTCGAAATTGTATTTCATAACTCTAAAGTATTTGATTACAGGTAACAGTTCCGTATTTTATCGCGGTATCGCCCCTTGTTCGGGGGATTACGGGCTTTTCGTATCCGATCCCGCTTTTATCGGGCGGTTTGCCGGAAGATGGTTTGTCGGAAGGGCCGTATTTTGTCGATAATGACTTCCGTCGTACATAACCTGCCGGAACAATTCGGGAACGTAATCGCCCGGAATACCTATCAGGCAATTATTATATTTTTCAATTTCCCATTGTCCGACAGTCGCTTATTCACAGCCTGTGGCCGCGTTTGTGATTCTCACCCTCTCCCGAACCCCTTTCTCGGATACGATATTATTATCACCGCTTTTCGGGGTTTCGGTTCATAACTTGGGATTGTTGCGGTGCCGCTCCTTGTCGCGGGCCGTTTTCTTGGCGAAGTTGGCTTCGAGGGCTTCGGTGAGGTTCACACCCGTCTGGTTCGCCAGGCAGACCAATACCCACAGTACGTCGGCCATCTCGTCCGCGAGGTTCTCCGTCTCCCCCGCTTTGAAGGATTGGTCGCCGTATTTGCGGGCCATGACGCGGGCCAGCTCCCCCACCTCCTCGGTCAGGATGGCCATGTTGGTCAGTTCGCTGAAATAGCGGACACCGTATTCGCGGATCCATGTGTCCACCCGTTTTTGCAATTCACTCAATTCCATATCGGTCGCTTTTTTCAAATTTCGTCGTTACAGAGCCGTTTTTTCCCGTTGTCTGCCGGCCGTTCGCTTGCTTGCTTGCCGGGTTTTCTTTCCTGCCCTTTCCTGCCCTGCCCTGCCCTGCCTTTATCGGCAGACGGCTGTCCTATTTTACCCGGATCAGGTTCAGTCCGTCGCGGATCGGGACGATCACGCTTTCCACCCGCTCGTCCTGAAGTACCATGCGGTTGAATTGCAGCAGCGCCTGCGTATGGCGGTCGTTGTGAGCCACCGGTTCCACCACCTTGCCCGACCAGAGGATGTTGTCTGCGATCAATATCGATCCGCTGTGCACCAACGTTTTGCTTCCTCCGTCACCCATTAGCATCCGGTAGTAGTCCGGGTATTCGCGCTTGTCGCCATCGATGAATACGAGGTCGAACGTATATCCGAGTGTCGGGACGATATCGAGTGCCGAACCGATATGCTGACGGATTTTTTGTCCGTGCGGGCTGCGGCGGAAGAACGAGGCGGCGAACTCCTCCAGCTCGTCGTCCACCTCCACCGTGTCGAGCACGCCGTCCTCTTCCAGCCCGGCGGCCATGCAGAGGGCCGAATAACCTGTAAAGGTCCCTATTTCCAGGATGTTGCGGGGCCGTAGCATCCGCACGAACAGCTCCAGCAGCTTCCCTTGGATATGCCCCGAGAGCATGCGGGGCTGGACGACCCGCAGATGCGTCTGGCGGTCGAGTTCGTGCAGAAGATCCTCTTCCGGCGACGAAAGGTCGTGAATATATCGTTCGAGTGCATCCATATTAGTGTGTGTCCGATCGTTGAAAACCGTTATTTATAGATGAGGCGCGACGGTGAGGAGAAGACCGACGAAGCTACGTCGGTCAGGTCTTCGGCCGTGAGAGCCTGTATTTTGCGATAAACCTCCTCCATCGTATCGACCTCGCGGTGCGCCAGGAAACTTTTGCCCGCACCGAGCATGTAACCTTCGTTGCTCTCCATCGAGATCGCCAGTTGGGCGATGAACTGTTTCTTGGCCATCGAGAGCCGCCGCGCCGAGAGCGGCGTGTTGCGGAGCCGTTCCAGCTCTCCCTCGATCAGCTCGATGCAGTGATCCGTGTTGTCGTGGTCGCAACTGAAATAGATGGCCACGATGCCGCTGTCGCTGTAAGGCGTGTAAGAGGCTTCGATGTTGTACGAAAGCCCGTTTTTCTCCCGCACCAGCACGTTCAGCAGGGAGTTGGCCGAAGGGCCGCCGAGCAGGTTGACCAGCAGCGCCAGCGGCAGCCGCTCCGCGTCGTTGATCCCCTGCGCCCGGGCACCGATGATGCAGTGCGTCTGGTGCGTATGTTTGGTAACGATTCGGGAGAACGGTTCGACGGCGGCGGGTTGCCGGCGCGAGAAATCCCGTGCGGAACTTTCGATGCCGCTCAGGTAGCGGGCGACGGTCGTTTCGACGCTCTTGGCCGAGAGGTTCCCGATCGACGAGAAAACCATCTGGTCGGTGGTGTGCGTGCGTGCGACGAACTCCCGGATCGACTCTCCGCTGAAGCGTGCCAGGCTTGATTTCCGGCCTAAAATATTATGTCCCAGTTCCGAACCGGCGAAAAGCATCTCTTCGAACGTGTCGTAGATCATGTCGGCCGGAGAGTCCTTGTAGGTGTTGATTTCGTCGTAGATGATCTCCTTCTCTTTCTCCAGCTCCCGGTCGGGAAAAGTCGAGTGGAAGGCGACGTCGGCGATCAGCTCTACGGCCTTCGAAAAGTCGCTTCGCAGGGTCGTGGCGTGGATCGTCGTATCCTCCTTCGTAGTAAAGGCGTTGAGCTCGCCGCCGAGGTTTTCGAGCCGGCAGTTCACCTGGTAAGCCTTGCGGTGCTCCGTGCCCTTGAACAGGGCGTGTTCGGTGAAATGGGCCAGTCCGAACTGGTGTTTCAGCTCGTCGCGGCTTCCGGCGTTCACCAGCAGGGCGCAGTGCGTGACGTTGCCTTTGATCCGACGGTGAATGCCCCGGATGCCGTTGGGGAGCGTATAGGTGGTAAATTCCATCGTTGTCTTATTCGTTTTTCTCGCGGAGCGCCAGGTAGCGACCCGTGTAACTCTCCTTGCAGCCGGCCAGCCCGTCCGGAGTGCCTTCGAAGACGATGCTGCCGCCCCGGTCGCCCGCTTCGGGACCGAGATCCACGACCCAGTCGGCGCACTTGATAACGTCCATGTTGTGTTCGACGATCACGATCGTATGACCCCGGGCGATCAGGGCGTTGAAGGCGTCGAGCAGCTTGTTGATGTCGTGGAAATGGAGACCCGTCGTAGGCTCGTCGAAGATGAACATCACGTTGCCTTCGGTGCTCTCCTTCGACAGGAACGACGCGAGCTTCACGCGCTGACTCTCGCCGCCCGAAAGCGTCGAGGAGGACTGTCCGAGTCTGATATACCCCAACCCGACCTCCTGCAGGGGGCGGAGCCGTTCGATGATCCGTTTGCAGGTGGCGTTTTTCTTCTCCTCGCCGAAGAAGGCGATCGCATCGTCCACCGTCATCTCCAGTACGTCGTAGATCGACTTTTCGCGGTAGCGGACTTCGAGAATCTCATCCTTGAAGCGCTTGCCGCCGCAGGCTTCGCACACCAGCTCCACGTCGGCCATGAACTGCATGCCGACCTTGATGAATCCCTCGCCCTGACACTCCTCGCAACGGCCGCCGGCGATGTTGAACGAGAAGTGCGAGGGGTTGAATCCCGACCGCTGGGCGTAGGGCTGGTCGGCGTAGAGTTTGCGGATCTCGTCGTAGGCTTTGATATAAGTCACGGGATTCGACCGCGAGGATTTGCCGATCGGGTTCTGATCGACCATTTCGACCGAACGAAGCGTTGAAAGATCGCCTTCGATGGCGTCGAAATCGCCCGGTTTGAGCCCTGTGTCGAACAGCAGGCGCCGCAATGCGGGATAGAGGATGCCTTTGGCCAGCGACGATTTGCCGCTGCCGCTTACGCCCGTGATGCAGGTCATCACCCCGAGCGGGATCCGCACGTCGATATTCTTCAGGTTGTTCTGCCGGGCACCTTTCACGGTGATCCACGCTGCCGGGCTGCGCCGTGAGGTGGGCACCGCGATTTTGCGGCGGCCCGTAAGGTAGTCGGCCGTCAGGCTTTTTTTCTCTTTCAATAAGGCTTTCAGCGGTCCGCTGAAGACGACCTCTCCGCCGTTGTAGCCCGCCTCCGGACCGATATCGACGATCCAGTCGGCGGCGCGGATCACCTCCTCTTCGTGCTCGACGACGATTACCGTGTTGCCGATGTCACGCAATTGTTCGAGCACACCGACCAGACGGTTCGTGTCGCGCGGGTGCAGGCCGATCGACGGCTCGTCGAGAATATAGAGCGAGCCCACGAGGTTGCTGCCCAGCGAGGTCGAAAGATTGATGCGCTGGCTCTCGCCGCCCGAAAGCGTCGAGGAGAGCCGGTCGAGGGTCAGGTAACCCAGTCCCACGTCCATGAGGTATTGCAGGCGGTTGCGTATCTCGGTGAGAATGCGGGCGGCGGTTTTCGTGTCGTGAGCGTCCAGCTCGAGCGAGGCGAAGAAATCGGCGAGCGTCTCCACCGGCATCACGACCAGGTCGGCGATGGTTTTGCCGCCGATTCTGACGTAAAGGGCCTCTTTGCGCAGGCGCGAGCCGCCGCAGTCGGGACAGACGGTTTTGCCCGTGTAGCGGGCTTTCATCACTCGGAACTGGATCTTGCGTCGCTCGCTGTCGATGTAGGCGAAGAAGTCGTTCAAGCCGTGAAAATACTCGTTGCCGCGCCACAGGAGCCGTTTCTGTTCGGCCGTAAGTTGGTAGAACGGCGTATGGATCGGAAAATCGAACTTGTAGGCATTGGCTACGAGCTGGTCTTTCCACGCCCGCATGGTCTCTCCGCGCCAGCAGGCCACGGCGTCTTCGTAGATGGTCTTGCGTTTGTCGGGGATCACCAGGTCCTCGTCGATGCCGATGATCTTGCCGTAACCTTCGCACGTCGGGCAGGCGCCCAGCGGGTTGTTGAAGCTGAACAGATGTTCGGTCGGAGGCTCGAATTCGATGCCGTCGGCCTCGAAACGGGCCGAGAACTCTTTGACGCCTTCGGGCGTGACGATTCGGCAAACCCCGTTTCCATAGGAGAAAGCACGGGCTACGGAATCCCGCAGGCGGGTCGGCAGGTCGCCGTCCTGCGAAACTTTGGCACGATCGACTACGATCGAGATATCTTCGGCACGGGTGTTTTCGTCCACGCGGGGCAGGAAATCCTCGATCGGCAGAGTCTCTCCCGCCGCATGTACACGCAGGATGCCTTCGCCCAGCACCAGGGTCAGTTTTTCGATGACGCCCTGCCCTTCGCGCAGTTGCAGCGGCGCTGCGACGGCCACGCGGCTGCCTTCGGGCAGGGAGAGGATATATTGCGCCACGTCGTCCTCGGTGTAGCACTTGACCTCCTGTCCCGATACGGGCGAGAAGGTGTGTCCGATGCGGGCGTAGAGCAGTTTAAGGTAGTCGTACAGTTCGGTCGTGGTGCCGACCGTCGAACGCGGATTGCGGGTATTGACCTTCTGTTCGATGGCGATGGCCGGAGCGATACCCGTAATGACATCCACATCGGGCTTGTTGATCTTGCCCAGGAATTGTCGGGCATAGGCCGAGAGGCTCTCCACGTAGCGGCGCTGCCCTTCGGCGAAGATCGTGTCGAAGGCGAGGGTCGATTTGCCGGAACCCGAAAGTCCCGTGATGACGACCAGTCGGTTGTGCGGAATTTCGACCTCGATGTTTTTGAGGTTGTGCACCCGTGCACCTTTTATATAAATGGACTTTTGTTCTTTTGTCATGTTTTTTTACGTGGATCCGGTCCCTGCGCCGTGCGTGTTCCGGGCCGGACCGATATTATTTCATTTCGAGGGTCACGCCCCCGATCTTTTCCAGTTTGCCGATCATACCTCCTGCGAGACTTTGCCGGATCGCCAGTGTCATCCGGCAGAGGTTGTCGAACTGCTGCGTCAGCACCCGGGGCTGTTCTTCCTTGACCACGCGCATCACGTCGTTCATCGCCAGGTACGAAAACTCCACCTCCACGACGGTATCGACCGTCCGCTCCACGATTTCGGCCGCTCGGATCGCTTCGGCCGCCGACTCCTTGTAGGCACCGATCAGGCCCGATACTCCGAGTTTCGTACCGCCGAAATAACGCACCACGACGATTAGGCAGTTGACCAGTTCGTTGGACAGAAGCTGACCGAGGATCGGCTTGCCCGCCGTGCCCGAAGGCTCTCCGTCGTCGTTGGCGCGGAACGTTTCGCCGTGCGGACCCAGCCGCCACGCGTAACAGTGGTGCGTCGCGTCGTAATATTTCTTGCGCAGCGCATCGAGCAGCGTGCGAATCTCCTCCTCGCTTTCGACCGGATAGGCATAAGCGAGGAACTTGCTGCTTTTCTCTTTGTAGATGGCTTCCGCAGGCCCGGCAAGCGTATGATAACTGTCCGAGGTCACGACTACCCTTGTTTTATTTGACTTTGGTGAACATCCTGTTCCAGCGGATGTTCGCGGGGAAGCTCTTTTCGGGATCCAGCGACAGCCAGATGAAGGAGGCTTTGCCGACGATGTGGTCTTCGGGAACGAATCCCCAGAAGCGGGAGTCCGCCGAATTGTGGCGGTTGTCGCCCATCATCCAGTAATAGTTCATCCGGAAAGTATAGGTGTCGGTCTGTTCGCCGTTGATGAAGATCTTCCCTTCTTCGTCCACACGCAGGTCGTTGCCTTCGTACGTTTCGATAATCCGCCGGTACAGGGGCAGGTTGTCGGCCGTCAGCGCAACGGCCGTTCCCGCTTGGGGAATCCAGATCGGGCCATAGTTGTCCTGATTCCACGCATAGCGGCGATCCTGCGGAAAGACATCGAAATTGGGACTGCGGGCGATGTATTTCTGTACGGAAGCGACGTTGTCCAGCTTCTCCAGTTCTGCGGCGTTTTCGTCGGTGAGCGCCATGTAGTAGAGCGTGCCCTTGTTGCTCCATTCGGTGATACCCAGATTGTCGAGTGCGTATTGGGTGATCGGCGAGGTGGTTTCCACCAGATACATGAACTGTTTTCCGGCGACGGGCTCCTGCGGCTTCCCATTGACGTAAACCGCCGTTTCCTCGATTCGTATCGAATCCCCCGGGAGGCCGATGCAGCGTTTGATGTAGTTTTCACGCTTGTCCACCGGGCGCGTGATGACCGTGTATTCCTGCATCAGCCGTTCGCGGCCGGCCTGATGTCCGAAAGTTTGCTGATATTGCCGCAGTACGTCGTAGTACGAAACGTCCTGTCGTTCGAGCAGCACCGTATCGCCTGCCGGAAAGTTGAATACCACTACGTCGTTGCGCTCGATTCGGCCCAGTCCCTTGAGGCGGTGATAAGGCCATTTGACGCTTTCGGAGAACGATTTTTTGGTTTTCGAAAAAGGCATCGTATGGTGTACGAACGGAAATGCCACCGGGGTATTGGGCATCTGGGGACCGTAGGCTACCTTGCTGACGTAGAGATAGTCCCCGACCAGCAGCGATTTCTCCATCGACGACGAGGGAATCACGTACATCTGAAAGAAGAAGATGTGTACCAGCGACGCTACAACGGTGGCGAAAATGATCGCATTCACCCATTCGTAAACGGCTTTGTAACTTTTGCTTTTCTTGCACATCTCGGCGTTGTGCCGCCAGACGTACTTGTAGAAATAACGCGTGATATAAAGGTCGAAGATGACGATTTCGCCCAGCAGCAGCCACCAGTTGCCCGTCCAGAGGACGAACCAGAGGATGTATAAAATACTTGCCAGGGTGAATCCCACCCATTTGTTGCGGAAGAAAGCTTTGATTTTTCCCATGTTCTGTATCGTTTATTTCAGCAGGTCGTCCATCGTATAGACACCCTTTTTGCCGCAGAGGAACTCCGCAGCGACGACGGCGCCCAGAGCCAGTGTCCGGCGGTTTTTGATCGTATGTTTGAGTTCGATCCGGTCGTCGTCCGATTCGTAAGTTACCGTGTGTGTACCCGGAACCGCTCCTTCGCGCAGGGAGGTGACGACGATTTGCGAAAGATCGTCGCTGGGTTCATTCACCCAGCCCGTCTTCCGCCCGATTTCGCTGATGATCCCTTCTGCCAGCGTGATGGCCGTGCCGCTCGGAGCATCCTTTTTCTGTGTGTGGTGAATCTCTTCGATCCGTACGTCGTAGGCGTCGAAGCGCTCCATCATCCGGGCCAGCCTGCGGTTGAGGCGGAACATCAGGTTGACGCCCAGGCAGTAGTTCGAGGCGTAGAAGAGCGCACCGCCTTTTTCCCGGCAATAGCTGCGCAACTCCTCCAGACGATTTGTCCAGCCCGTCGTGCCGCTGACGACCGGAATCCCTGCGTCGATGCACGCCCGGATGTTGCCGTAGGCCGCGTCGGGGGTCGTGAACTCCAGTGCTACGTCGATGCCGGCCAGGTGTGCGGCATCCAGTTCCGATGCGTTCGCCTCGTCGATGACGGCGCCGATACGGTGTCCCCTTTCGAGGAGTATTTTTTCGATTTCACGGCCCATTTTGCCGTGTCCGATGATCGCTGCTTTCATTGGCTGAAGGGGATTTTACGGTATATTATCGCAAATATAGCTATTCGCCGCCGAAATAAAAAATAGTTTCAAGTTTATATGGTTTGTTGGCACGAATTGAAAATAAAGTGTTAATTTTGTCGAATTAAATTCGCGACGGATCGAAACTTAAACGTCAAAAACAATTATAAATTATAAGTATTATGGCAAATAATCAGAAAATGCGTACGGAGAGCGACCTGCTCGGCAGCGTAGAGTTGCCTGCCGACGTACTTTACGGTGTCCAGACCCTGCGGGGTATCGAGAACTTTCGGATCAGCAAATTCCATTTGAACGAGTATCCCCTCTTCATCAAGGGACTCGCCGTTACCAAGCTGGGAGCTGCGGAAGCCAATCACAAGCTGGGGCTGCTCACCGACGAGAAGTTCAATGCGATCGCACAGGCCTGCCGCGAGATCATGGACGGCAAGCACCACGACGCATTCCCCGTGGATATGATCCAGGGCGGTGCCGGTACGACGACCAACATGAACGCCAACGAAGTGATCGCCAACCGCGCGTTGGAGATCATGGGCCATCAGTACGGCGAATACCAGTACTGCTCGCCCAACGACGACGTGAACTGTGCGCAATCGACCAACGACGCCTACCCGACGGCTATTCACCTGGGTATGTACGCTACGCATCTGAAGCTGGTCGAGCACCTGAAGCAACTGATCGAATCCTTCGAAAAGAAGGCTGCGGAGTTCGCCGATGTCCTCAAGATGGGCCGCACGCAGCTCGAAGACGCCGTGCCGATGACTTTGGGCCAGACTTTCCACGGTTTCGCCAGCATCCTGCGCGATGAGATCGTTCACCTGAACGAAGCTGCCGAGGATTTCCTGACGATCAATATGGGTGCTACGGCGATCGGTACGGGTATCTGCGCCGAGCCGGGCTATGCCGAGCTGTGCACCGAGAACATCGCTCGGATCACCGGCTGGAAGATCCGTTTGACGGGCGACTTGGTAGGCGCTACGTCCGATACTTCGTGCCTGGTCGGTTACGCTTCCGCCATGAAGCGTGTCGCCGTGAAGATGAACAAAATCTGCAACGACCTGCGCCTGCTGGCTTCGGGCCCCCGCTGCGGTCTGGCCGAGTTCAACCTGCCGGCCCGTCAGCCGGGATCGTCGATCATGCCGGGTAAGGTGAACCCCGTGATCCCCGAGGTAATGAACCAGATCGCCTACAAGGTGATCGGCAACGAGCTGTGCGTTACGATGAGCGGCGAGGCGGCCCAGATGGAGCTCAACGCCATGGAGCCGGTGATGGCCCAGTGCGATTTCGAGTCCGCCGAGTTGCTGATGAACGGCTTCGATACGCTCCGCACGCTCTGCGTGGACGGCATCACGGCCAACCGCGAGCGCTGTGCCGATTACGTGAAGAACAGTATCGGCGTGGTGACGGCTCTCAACCCGATCATCGGTTACAAGAATTCGACCAAGATCGCTAAGGAGGCTCTCGCTACGGGCCGCGGCGTCTATGATCTGGTGCTCGAGCACGGTATTCTCTCGAAGGAGGAGCTTGACACGATTCTCAAGCCCGAGAATATGATTCGTCCGGTGAAACTGAACATCAAGCCGCGCAAATAATCGCGGGATAGTATAGATGCGGGGTCGAAATCCTATCGGGTTTCGACCTCGTTTTTTATGGAGCGGAGTTGGCGTTCCGGATTTTATTATCTTTGACATAGTCTTAAATAGGTTGCGTCTCGGAAAACTGGGAACAAGTGCCCGTTTTCTGTCGGCTTTCACTATCTTTGCAGAAGATAGGAGGCGGTTCGGCAATCTTTGCGTGCAAGCCCGCACGATTGCTCTCACCTTTCACTATCTTTGCAGAGTATCATGGGTTCGGATTCTTTTTGCGAATGGAGATCCGATCAGCCGTGATTCTCGGCTCGGGATCGAAAGATTCGGGACGAGCCGGCTGGGATTCCTCCCGAAATGCGGGGACTGCCTGCAAGATGTGATAAATGGAAAAACGATGCGTTATTTTATCGAATTGAGATACAACGGCGGAGCCTATTGCGGTTGGCAGCGGCAGCCCGATATGCCGTCGGTACAGCAGACGATCGAAGGGGCAATCTCTACCCTGCTCCGTGAACCGATTCTGTTGACCGGTGCCGGACGCACCGATACGGGAGTGAATGCCTCCTATTACGTGGCGCATTTCGACACTTCCTCTCCCGTCGCCGATCCGGAACAGGTCGTTTTCAAGCTCAACCATATGCTTCCCGGCGATATTGCCGTAAGCCGCATCGTGCCGGTCGCGGCCGATGCTCACGCCCGTTTCAGCGCCCGGGAGCGGGAGTACCGCTACTATATCGAACCGCGCAAGAATCCCTTTACACGAGCCGCTTCCTGGCAATATTACGTACCGCTGGACGTGGCGGCAATGAACCGTGCGGCCGACGTATTGATGGAGTTCGAGGATTTCACGTCGTTCGCCAAGCTCAATTCCGACAACAAGACCAATATCTGCCATCTCAAACGGGCCGACTGGACGGTCGGCCGGGACGGTACGCTTTGCTTTACGATTCGTGCGGACCGCTTTCTGCGGAATATGGTGCGGGCTATCGTCGGCACGCTGGTCGATGTGGGCCGGGGACGTTATACCGTTGAACAGTTCCGCGACATCGTCGCCAGCCGCGATCTTTCGCGGTCGAGCGCCGGAGCACCCGCCCAGGGCCTTTTCCTGAGCGATGTGCTCTATCCGCCGGAAGTATTCGTGCGGGAAACCCGGCTGCCCGCTCTCCGCTATTTTTCATCGGTGGAAAAGTAGAGGCCGCCTTCGCTTCGATCCGGCAGCCTGTTTTCCCTTATGTTCGGGTGGTTTTCTCTTCGATTGTTTCGTTCGGCCGCTTTTCTTTTCATTCAATCGCCGATCGTCCCGGGGCCATGATTCCTTCGGTGTTATCGATTACTCCTTGACGGGCGTATGCAAATGAAACGGGGACGATCCTGTGCAGGCCGTCCCCGTTCGCATTGCGGTAATTTTCGATTTATACGTGGATCGCGGCACCCAGAGCTACCTCGGCCGCCTCCATAACTCCTTCGTTCATGGTCGGGTGTGCGTGGATTGTGTGTGCGATCTGCTGTACCGTCGCTCCCAGCGATTTGGCGAGCGTCGGCTCGGCCAGCATTTCGGTTACGTTCGCTCCCACCAGATGTGCTCCCAGCAGCTTGTCGTTCTGGTCGAAGATCAGTTTTACGAAGCCGTCGCGGTCGCCTGCGGCGGTCGCTTTGCCCGAAGCGGTGAAGGGGAAGCGTCCCACTTTGTAGTCGATACCCATCTCCTTGACCTGTCGTTCGGTCATACCGACCGAAGCCACTTCCGGCGAGGTGAATACGCACGAGGGAATCGTCGTGTAGTCCACCGGCTCGGAGTGTAGGCCGCAGATGGCATTCACGCAGCAGAGCGCTTCGGCCGACGCTACGTGCGCCAGGGCCGGACCGGGTACGATGTCGCCGATGGCGTAAATGCCCGGTACGTTGGTGCGGTACTGTTTATCGACGATGACTTTGTCGCGTTCGGTCTTGATGCCCAACTCTTCCAGGCCGATCCCCTCGATGTTGGATTTGATGCCGACGGCCGAGAGGACGATATCGGCTACCAGCGTTTCCGTGCCCTTCTTGCCTTCCACCTCGACGTCGCATTTGCCTTCGGCATTGACTTTCACCGATTTCACGGTGGTCGAAGTAAGTATGGTCGCTTTCAGCTTGCGGAACGAGCGTTCCATGGTTTTGGCGACCTCTTCGTCTTCGAGGGGCATGATCTGGGGCAGATACTCGACGATGGTGACCTTCACACCCAGCGCGGCATAAAAATAAGCGAACTCGCTGCCGATGGCACCCGATCCCACGACGATCATCGTTTCGGGCAGTTTGGGCAGTACGAGCGCCTGCTTCGAGGAGATCACGTGCTCTCCGTCGATGGGCATGAACGGCATTTCGCGGGGCCGTGCTCCGGTGGCGAGGATGATGTGGTCGGCTTCGTACTCCGTGCCGTCCACGTCGATCCGGCCGTTTCCTTTCAGTTTTGCGAAGCCGTTGATCAGCTCCACGTTGTTCTTTTTGAGCAGGAACAACACGCCTTTGTTCATCGTTTCGGCCACGCCGCGCGAGCGGGCTACGATCTTTTCGAGGTTGGGCCGCACTTCGCCTGCGAAGTCGAGTCCGTAATGTTCGGCCGACTTGCAATAGTTGTAAACCTGGGCGCTCTTGAGCAGCGCTTTGGTCGGGATGCAACCCCAGTTGAGGCATACGCCGCCGGCCTCGGCACGCTCTACGACAGCCACTTTCTTACCCAGTTGAGCAGCGCGGATGGCGGCTACGTAACCGCCCGGACCGCTGCCGATCACAATGATATCGTATTTCATATTTTTTGTATGTGTTTATTGAATTACTTTCAGCACTTCACCGTGGTCGGCTACTACGGCGCGTTTCCACTTTTCGTTATAGCCCGGGAACTGGATCTTGTCGGGAATGTCGCGCCCGTTGCCGTTGTCGAGGAATTTACCCGGTTCGGTTTCGCTCTTCAGGTTGCCGTCGATGTATTTGACGAGCAGGTACCGGTCGAGTTCCGTCCAGCGGTCGAAGAGTTGCCGGGCCATATCCACCGAATAACGGGTAAGCCGTTTCTGCCGTTTCTTGGGCGAGTCGCCCTCTGTGGCTGCGTCGATCTGTTTGACCTCCTCCAAACGGGTATTCTCCCACTCGTCAACCACCTTGCGGATGTCGGCCGCGATCAGATCGTAACGCAGATAGGCGAAGTTGGTTACGCGGTTGAAGAGCCAGAATGCCGACGTGGGCGAATATTTGAGCATCGTGCCGTTGCCCTCGCGGAAACATTCGGGAACCTCGGTTGCCGAGCAGTAGATCGGCGTCAGGCAGGATGTCGCTGCGTCGTCCACCCCGAACCAGAGGATGCCCATGTCGTCCGGCAGCCAGGGCCGGGCCTGTGCCACGAACCAGAATCCGGTCTGCTGGGTTGCTACCGCACGCTCGTTCAGGTAGGTTACGCCGTCCACTTCGAAATCCATCGGGCGCCAGCGGTACGGCAGGGCATGTCCGCCCGCACCGATGTCCTGGGTCATGTCCATCGGAGTTCCTTCGTAGTGGTCGCGCATGGCGTCGAAAACGGTCTTGGGATCGACTTTGGTGCGGGGTTTCACCCAGAGAGGCATCCGGTTGGACATGTTGTATCCCATTGCATAGTCCGTGTATTGATCCATGTCGTCCGCTACGGTGCGGAAGAACGCCCACACGCGGGCGTCGCATCCGCGCACTGTGCCGAAATCGGCCGGAGCGTAGGCATCGCAGAAGCTGAACTCCTCGTCCGGGCCGTTGAAATAGCCCTTTTCACGGGCGAAGGAGATCACGTCGGGAGCGTAGAGGCAGTTCTCGGGATCGTCGAGCGGGAAAGTCGTGATGCGCGACTGGTTGGCGTGTGCCGAAACGTATCCGTCGGGAATGCGGCGAGCTACCCAGACGATGCCCTTGCGGGTGTTGTTACCCTCGGCATCGAGCTCGCAGCCTTTGCCGATCAGCTCCATGATCCAGGCTTCGTTCCGGTCGGCGATCGAGAAGGATTCGCCGCTCGAAGCGTAGCCGTAGGTGTTGGCCAGATCCACGATGATCCGGATCGCTTCGCGGGCAGTCTTGGCGCGTTGCAGGGTGATGTAGATGAGCGAGCCGTAATCGATGCGGCCCGTCGAATCGACCAGCTCCTCGCGTCCGCCGTAGGTCGATTCGGCGATGATGAGCGAATGTTCGTTCATGTTGCCGATCGTGGCGTATGTTTGTGCCGCTTGCGGAATTTCTCCCAGGTAGCGGCCCGAGTCCCAGTCATAGACCGGGAGCATCGTGCCGGGTTTGTAGCGCCCGGCGAAGGTTTTGTAGAGTGCGCCGTAGAGCTGGTGGGAGTCGGCGGCGTAGGAGACCATCACCGAGCCGTCCGAGGAGGCTCCCCGGGTGATGATGAAGTTGGTGCAGGCGTCTGTCGCCTTGAATGTCAGACAGCACAGGGCTGCGGCAAACAGGGTTCGGAATAGTTTTTTCATGCGAGAATTTTTTATTTTGAGTGAGAACGGCGCGTATTCCTTGAACGATGCGGTTCCGTGTTTCCGGAATACGGCCGGTCCGGGCAAAAGTTATTTTCGCAAAGATAGCATAAACCGGAAATAAAACAAAACCAGCCGCATCCCTTTTTCCGGAATTCAACCGGTATCGTAAAAACCGGGACGGGATGCGTCGGGAGCATTTATGCCGGATGTTGTCCGGCCGGTTCGTTCGTTTCGGATGCGACGGGATGTTTTTCGACGGGAGGCGGGAGCGGCTGTCCGCTGTGCTCCTGCCGGGGGGCGGATTCGGGCTCCCGGCTCGCCCTGAGGGGCCGAAAGGGACATTATTCTCCGAAAAATTTGAATTGACCGCAAGTTGAGGCACATAACTTGCCGTGTATTTCGAAAAATGCAGAAACTATGTGTTACAGATCGTCTTCAATTCCCTTTATCCTGCTCGCGCTCTCTTTGCTCGCGGTTTCCTGCGGTTCCCGTTCCGGACATACCGGGCAGATGCCGCCGATGGAGATCGAAATCGCTGTCGCCGAGTTCGATTTGCTCTATACGCGGCGGAGCTTCATTTCCCAGATCAACAGCGATAACGAAGTGGTGGTCGAACCCCGTGTGAGCGGGTTTCTCGTAGCCCGGCACTATAAAAAAGGTATGCCCGTGCGCAAGGGTCAGTTGATTTTCGAAATCGACGACAGTGAGTATTACACTGCCCTGCTTTCGGCTCAAGCGGCTCTGGAGTCGAGCCGTGCGCTGGCGCTCGAAGCCAAGAACAATTTCGACCGGGCGGTGCCGCTGGCCAAGATCAATGCCATCAGCGGTACGCAACTCGACCAATATACGGCGCAGTACGCCGCTTCGGAGGCCGACGTGAAGTCGGCCCGGCAGGCTCTGCGGAATGCCCAGCTCAATCTGGGCTACACGAAGATCTATGCACAGATAGACGGCATTATCGAATCTTCGAACGGCTCCGTCGGTGATTATGTCGGTCCGGGTACGCAAATTCCGACCCTCACCACGATTATGAATATTGATACGGTCCAGGTCCCCATTGCGATTCCGATGACGCAATTCCTTCGGTTGGACAGCAATCGGACGAATATCTACGACAACGCCGAACTGCTTTCGGAGATCGTGCTTTACGAGGCGGACGGTACCCGCTATCCGCTTTTCGGCAAGTACGATTACACCCGGACGGCCGTATCTTCGGCTACGGGGACGATCGTGCTGATCGTCCGCTTCCCGAATCCTTCCTACCGGCTCAAGACCGGACAGTTCGCGCGTGTCGAAGCCAATATCGGGGCGAAGCTGCCCCGTGTACTGGTGCCGCAGCAGAGTGTCGTGCAGACTCTCGACGTATCGTCGGTCTGGGTAATCCGGCCGGACAGCACGGCCGAATACCGCAAGGTTACGCCGGGCGAGACGTTCGGCGGAATGTGGGCCATCGAGTCGGGCCTGGAACCGGGAGAAACGGTCGCTGTGACCGGTTTGCAGAAACTTCGTCAGGGAATGCGGGTCGTTCCCGTTAAAAAATAGGCAGGTATGGGAAAATTTTTCATCGCGCGGCCCATTTTCGCCATTGCGCTGGCGGCAGCTATCGTGCTGCTGGGTATCATTTCTATATTCGACCTGCCGATCGAGCAGTATCCCGACATTACGCCTCCTGTCGTCGAAGTTTCGACGACCTATCCCGGTGCCGATGCCGAAACCGTGAACAATGCGGTCGCCACGCCCGTTTCGCAGAGCATCATGGGTGTCAGCGATATGCTCTATATGCAGGCTACGAGCGCCAACGACGGGTCGATGAATCTGCAGGTGACCTTCGATATCGGATCCGATCCGAACATGGACGCTATTTTTACGCAGAACAATGTTTCGACGGCCCTTTCGCAACTTCCCGCGTCGGTGACCCAGCAGGGCGTCACCACGCGCAAGACCATGACCGGCTTTCTGATCGTCTATTCGCTCACCAGCGACGGACGCTACACCGGCGATTTTCTCTCCAACTACGCCTATATCAACATCCAGAACGAACTGTTGAAGATCGACGGCGTAGGTAAGGTGGACATTATGGGCGCCGGTGAATACGCCATGCGTATCTGGCTGAAGCCCGACCTGTTGGATTACTACAAGATCTCGCTCGACGAGGTTTTTGCGGCTGTCGAAGCGCAGGGCGGCATCTTTCCGGCGGGCAAGTTCGGCGGGGAACCCGCTGCGGGCGACGTGACTTATACCTATACGGTGACCATGCCGCCCCAGATCTACGATGCGGAGCAGTTCGGCGACATCATTATCTCCACCACTCCCGAAGGCGAGCAGGTTCGGTTGAGCGATATTGCTGACGTGGCTCTCGGCAGCCGCCAGTACGGTGTCGAATCGCTCTTCAATAGCGACCCGACCGCCCTGCTTGTCATTTATCAGCAACCGGGCAGCAATGCCGTCGATGTGGGCAATTCGGTCAAGGCCGAAATGGAGCGCCTTTCCAAGCGCTTCCCCGATGGCATTACCTATACTTCGATGGTCGATGCCACGACCAGTATCGAAGCCGGCGTGAAGGATATTTTCGTTACGCTCATTATCGCTCTGATTCTGGTGATCGCCATCATCTTCCTCTTCCTGCAGGACTGGCGTGCGACGCTCATCCCGTTGCTGGCGATTCCGGTGTCGATCATCGGCGCTTTCGCGCTCTTCCCGCTGCTCGGCTTCTCGATCAATATCATCTCGCTGTTGGGCATGGTGCTGGCCATCGGCCTGGTGGTCGACGATGCGATCGTGGTGGTCGAGGCCGTGCAGGTCAATATCGAGAAGGGGCTGAGTGCGAAGCAGGCGACCGTCGAAGCGATGCACAGCGTCTCGTCGCCGATCGTCGCTACGACCGTCGTACTGCTGGCCGTGTTTATTCCCGTATCGTTCATGGGGAGTATCACGGGTCTGCTGTTCCAGCAGTTCTCGATCTCGATCGCCGTATCGGTCTGCATCTCTTCGTTCAATGCCCTCACCCTTTCGCCTGCGCTGTGCGCGTTGCTGCTCAAGCCGCGCCCGAAGGTGCAGAAGGGATTCTTCGCCGCTTTCAACCGCTGGTTCGGCAAACGTACCGAAGAATACACATCGGCTACCACCCGTTTTATCGGTCACCTGAAGCGTACCGGAGGAATCGTCGCCGTAACCCTTGCCGCTATCGCCGTGATCTGGCACTTCCTGCCTTCGGGCTTCCTGCCCGACGAGGATCAGGGGTATGTCATGGTCTTCGTGCAGACGCCCGAGGCTTCATCCCTGCAAACCACCGTCAAGGCGATGCAGCGGGTCGATGAACTCGTCCGGCAGCGTCCGGATGTCGAGGTGACCTCCTTTGCCGCCGGTTTCAATATGCTGGCGGGTATCGCTTCGAGCAACAGCGGTATTATCTTCGTGAAGCTGGTCGATTACAGCCAGCGCAGCAAGACCTCTTCTCAGATCGCTTCCGCCTTGACGGAGGAGTTGTACGTGGCAGTTCCCGAGGCCGTCAGCTACGCCTTTATCTCGCCATCGATCCCCGGTTTGGGCGTAACGTCCGGCATTACGTTGCAGGTACAGGATCTTGAAGGCCGGGGTACGGAGTTCCTGGCGGACGAAACCATGCGCTTCATGGATTCGCTGCGCAAGCAGCCGCAGATCGGCTCCGTGACCACCCAGTTCAACGCCGGCATCCCCCAGCGGCGAATCGAAGTCGATAAGGAGAAAGCGCTGGCACAGGGCGTGCCGCTCCGGAGTTTCTACAAGACGATGAGCACTCTGCTCGGCGGTTCCTATATCAACAATTTCAACCGGTTCGGAAAACTTTACCAGACTTATATCCAGGCTGCGCCCGAGTACCGTCGTGACAAGTATTCGCTCGAAAGCTATTTCGTGGACGACGGTCAGGGCAACTCGATTCCCGTTTCGTCGTTCACGACCGTACGGGATACTACGGGTGTCGAATTCGTCTCGCAGTTCAACCTCTACCGGTCGATCGAGCTGACGGTCAATCCCGCCGCGAAAGTTTCGACCGGTCAGGCGATGGACGCCATCGAAGCGGTGGCCGCCGACGTGCTGCCCGAGGCGGTCGGAACCACCTGGAGCGGCTTATCCTATCAGGAAAAGACGGCTTCGGGTAGCAGCGGCGCCGTTTACCTGCTGGCTATTGTCTTCGTGTTCCTGACTCTTTCGGCCCTCTACAACAGCTGGGGGCTGCCGCTGGCGATCCTGTTGAGTGTCCCGCTCGCGGTGCTCGGCGCACTGTTATTTGTCGGTGCGGCGTACCTGGTCAGCCCTGAGTTTATCAATAATATCTACATGCAGATCTCGTTGGTCATGCTGATCGGTCTTTCGGCCAAGAATGCCATTTTGGTCGTGGAATATGCCGATCAGCTCTTCTTCGAGAAGAACATGGACCTGAAGGCCGCGACGATCGAGGCGGCGAGGCTGCGTATGCGGCCGATCATGATGACCGCCTTCTCGTTCATCCTGGGCGTCATGCCGCTGATCTTCGCCAGCGGAGTCTATGCTACGGCCCGCAATATTATGGGTATGGCTCTGGTGGGCGGTATGTTGCTCGCCACGATGCTGGGCATTTTCATTTACCCTGCTCTGTATTATCTGGTTGCCCGTGTCGGCAAGTTCGAACGCAAGCGGGAGTTAAAACAAAAAGAGTCATGAAACGATACTTTGCAATCATTCTGTTCGCTGCCGCACTGGCATCGTGCACTCCGAAACTCTACGACGCGCAGGTCGAAGTGCCTGAGAATTATCGCTTCGCGGGCGATTTCCCGCAGGATTCGGTGTCGCTGCCTTTCGCCTGGTGGGAGATTTTCGGGGATTCGACGCTCAATCGCCTGGTGGAGCACGCGCTCGAGAACAACCGCAATCTGGCGCAGGCGGCTTCGCGCATCTTCGAAGCTCGCGCCAATATCGCCGTGGCCCGTGCGCCTTTCCTGCCGTCGGTCGGATTGAATCTTTCGGCACAGGGAAACTATACCGAGCCGACCGGTACGACCCAACAATATACGATCGAACCGTCGATTTCCTGGGAAGTACCCCTTTTCGGAACACTCCGCAGCGCTAACCGGGCGGCTAAGGCAGCTCTCTACTCTTCGGAGTGGGGCTATCGGGGCGTGATGCTGTCGCTGACGGCGGAAGTCGCCACCTCCTATTTTACCGTGCTTCAATACACCCGCGACCTGCGGATCGCCCGGCAGAGCTATGTGCTGCGCCGGGAGTCGGCGGCGCTCGTGGATTCGCTCGCCCGTTACGGCATGTCCAACGGCGTGGCCCTTCAGCAAGCCATGAGCCTCGTCTATCAGGCCGAGGCCGATATTCCGCAGTATCAGCGTGCCGTCGAGCAGTCGCGTCTGGCCCTTTGTGTCCTGCTCGGCGAGAATCCCTCCTATTTCGGGGACGAAACTTTCGACGATGCCTTGCTGGACAATTATCAGGTAATGGATATTCCCGTCGGACTTCCTTCGGAATTGCTCGAGCGGCGTCCCGACATCATGGAGGCTTCGTTCAACATGGATGAGGCGGCCGCGAACGTGGGGCTTGCCCGTAGCAAGCGTTTTCCGTCGATTACGCTGACCGGAGCCGGGGGTATCGTTTCCAGTTCGATCGAAGGTATTTCCGACGGTCATTCGTGGGCGTGGTCGGCCGTCGGGTCGCTCGTGCAGCCGATCTTTAATTTCGGCAAGCTCAAGCGGCAGGAGCAGGTTGCCAGGGAGCGATATTATCAGAGCGTGTTCGCCTATGAGGAGACCGTGCTCGAAGCGTTGGGCGATGTGGAAAAGAGCCTGCTCGACATCGCTACCTACCGCAGCCAGGCCGAGAATTACGCCCGGTTGCTCCGGGCCAATATCGAGATCGCCACGATGACCAATTCGCTCTACCGCAACGGTATGTCGGCCTATCTGGACGTGATCGACGCCGAAAGAAACATGTACCAGTCGCAGATGGAATATGTGAACCTCGTAGCTCAACAGTATATCAATTATGTGAATCTGTTCAAGGCGCTGGGCGGCGGCTGGTAGCCGTCGCCGGCTTACCGGCCGGAAGAGCGGTTGTCCCGCTCCGTGCTGTAGGTCTGCCTGTAAAAGAAAGAAGAATCAAAACAAATTTTTACTTCTTCTTTCTTTTCGGATTTGATTCCGATAAGTTCGTACATCTGCTCTGATTTTGAGCCTTCGAAGTCTTTGAGATGAACAACGGGTGCTCTGCCCGTGTATTTTCTTACATAATCTGCGGGAACTTCGCCGCCCACATTTACCCAGCAGGTATCAAGCTCGGTTTTGAGGTTTTCGGGGGAAGTGTTTGCATACATGTAATCAAGACCGTAAGAGCCGTCGGGCATTTTGACAAATTCAAAGTCGTGGTTGTGATAGAGCAACACGATGCCGCGTTTTTTGCACTGCCGGCCGAAGGTATACAGCGTTTCCAGCACGCGGGCAAAGCCGGGCTGACCCGGGCGGTCCTCCTCGGCCAGATAGGGCACGGCAATGCAGCCGCACTCCAGCTCCTCGTGGTAATCCAGGACGGACTGCATGTCGTCCCGGATCTGCTGCAGAGGCACGTGGCTGCTCACGGCCTTGAGACCGGTATGCTTGAGCAGCTTGCGCACCTCCTTGGCGCTTCGTTCAAAGAATCCCGCAAATTCCACGCCCTCGTAGCCCATGCGGGAAAGCTGGTCCAATACGCCCTCCAGGTCGTTGCTGGCGTCCTCGCGCGCGGAGTACAGCTGATAGGCGGGGGAGAGATGCTTGCTCATGGGAATGCTCCTTTGTTGTTTTTTTGCCGCTTGCCAGGCGGCC
>OLSA01000681.1_pt1 | contig 29540 bp, 15 predicted proteins | sample 1672731 | NCBI WGS metagenome assembly OLSA01 (sample SAMEA3136718, study PRJEB25190) | human gut metagenome | biome: human gut; feature: human-associated habitat; material: faeces | place: Austria | collected 2013
AGCCAGCAACGTTGCTTTAGAGAAATCCCCTCTCCGTCATCGCTTCGCGATGCCACCTCTCCCCAAGGAGAGGCTCTCTCGAAAACCAAGCGTAAGGATATATTAATTGCAAAGCCAATTATTCCAAAATCTATGAGGTCAATCATGTACACACAACCATATACCTATACACAGCAAATCCCCCTCTCCTTGGACGATGGCCACGGCGACTACAACCGCAGCTACGAACGCAGCGACGATGATTTCGACTACGCCGACTACTCCACCGACCACAGAGACAACAACTTCCGTAACTACGAGAAGAAGCGCCGCAAAACCAATAAGGAAATTATTGAGGACATACTCAAGCGCTGGGATTAAGCGAAAAACTGTGTAAAACAAAAGTAAGAGGAGAACACCTTATATCCTGTAAAGGACTGGGTGTTCTCCTCTTTTAATTATAGAAAAGGGAGTGTTTGTTTATTTAGGTTTGGAGTATGCAGCTGTCTGCATTTTCATTTCAGCTTGCTGCCGTAGTGGTCACGATTGTCGCCGCCGTATACGCGTACACGTTCAATCTTTCCTCTGTCGCCATCCGCACCGGAGATACGGGCAACATGGATGCGGCCCATTTCAGGTTCAAATTCACGAACCAGCTTGTGATCCAGCTTCACGCCTTTTTCAAGCGCTCTGTACAGCATTGCTGCGAATTCGTAGCGGCTCATCATACGGTTGCCGTTGAACATGCCGTCAGGATAACCCTCAACGATGCCTGCTGCCGCCAGACGGCCGATGTATTCGTAAGCCCAGTGGTTTTCGGGAACATCCGGGAAGAGCTTCATTCTGTCCATCTCAATCGTGCCGCCCATGCCTGCGGTCAGCTGACCTACAAGCGCGGTGAGGTTAGCTACATTAGCTCTCAGGTCTACGATTTCCTTAGCCATCGCCGTACGGGAATTGCTTACGCGTGCGGTACGGTCCAGGGAGAAGGAGATACCTGCATTCACCATATTCTCGCCATTGCCGAAGGTTCCGCCTACGCTCAGCATAACCTTTTCATCCGGACGGTAGAACGCGCCTACCGCAGCAGCGTTTTTGCCCTTGTAGTTGCCGTAGCCTGCAGCAAAGGTCAGTTTGTCATCGGGATCGAAATCCATCGGGTGCAGCGCTGCGAGAGCGGCGGCACCGGCGCCAACCTTGTCAACGCGGCTGCCGAGGTTGTCAACACGATAATCGAGTTCATTAAAATGTTCTCTGAATTCGGCATGCTCTCTATCATTTTGTGCCTTGCTGGCGATATCATCAATCGTCAGTCTGTTTACTTCTTCAGGATTATAGCGATCCTTTACTACTAATGTAGCAGTTCCGGCTTCCTTATCTCTTTCAATATCAGTCAGCCGTGCATCCTTCAGTTGGCCTTCCAGAGTAACGTCTCTGCCGTTGTGAACATTGAGAGTAATGCTGCCGTCTTCGCCAATGCTGCCGCCGTTAACGTATCTGTCCTGATATTCAATGGTCTGAATCAGCTTTTGCTCATTAAAAGATACAGTGTAAGCATGATTGCCCTTGTCATCAGTCATATCACCAACAGTTACGTAACCATTGCCATCATCTTGCACGGTAGTAATGGTGTTGGTATCATACTGCTTAACAAAATCGCCCAACTGCTCGCTATTAATGCCAAGCTCATATGCATGATTGCCGTCTGCACCTTTATCTTCAATCGTCAGGATATTGGTATTAACAGCTACTGTAGTAACGGTGTTGGTGTCAGCAACATTTTCCAACTGATTAGTTACCCAGTTGCGGGATGCTACATCTTCTACAACCGCTTGAACGTTATTGCCTGCAGAATCATTAACCCTTACCGTCAGCTTGCCATATTCATCCAGGCTTCCTTCCATGTTGGTGTTAGTTGTGTTGGTATCCTGCGCTGCCGCTGCATCCTGAATAAATCCCCTCAAAGCATCCTCGTTGATGCCGATCCGGTGATGTTTGTTATTGGTTGTTGGATCATCAGCATAAGCATCGTCAACGGTAATGATCGCATGACCGGATTCTGCTGTGGTAACCGTATCAGTACCGCCAATGTCATTCAGCTGATTGGTTACCCACTCCTGAGAAGCAATGCCTTCTACAGTGCTTTCAAAGATTCCATCGGCATTATCAGTAATTTTCGAAGTAAGCTTGCCATCTGTAAAGGTCAATTTATTATCAACAACTTTGGTATCAGTATCAACAATACCGACTGCAACCTCTGTACCATTTTCGCGTACCAATTTATAGGTATTAACTGTTGCGCCCTGCCCTGCAGTTGCCTTTACCTCTTTAATAACTTTATCCTTTAGGCCTGCCTGGTCTCCTTCACCGTAAATGGTCTTTGCCATGGTAATATCATTTGTATAGAGAGATTTGATAATTCTGTCAAATTCGCCTACGGTAATATTGCTCATAGACTCTTTGCACTGCATTTCGGAATTATCACCTGTATGTACAGGTCTGTAACCATTGCCTTGCGGATTCCATTGATCGTCATAGGTATGATAAATAAAAGGTGTGAACAATTCAATCTGCTCGCCGGAGCCGATCTGTACCTGCGCATGTCCCAAGTCAGTCCAGAAATATTTTCTATTCCATCCGTCAGTACCATAGGCAGCATCATAAATCTGTCCTGCAGCGTCTTTGGAAACAGACTTATCAATCGGAGACGGCGTAACAGTATCTTCGGCCAACACAGTAGTGTAACCCATCATGCCCATTGCCATAATTGTCGCCAGTACGCACTTTGCCAAAGCAGTTTGCTTTCTAGTCTTTTTCATTTTCAATCCCCCTTTTCCACGCTGCGCCATAGTGACGCAAGCTTAATCCTCGTTACAAAGCATTTCGTTAATCAAATATAACTCAGATAAGGTAGTACTAAAATTCAAGGCCTTGAAAATTTAGCAGTTCATCTCCTTTACCTGCTTTAATTGTACTCTTTTCGTCTCCACGCGTCAAACTTTCGTATTCTTCATAAAGACATCGAATAATAAAATATTCATACACAATTTTTCATTCGTCACTTTTACGTATTAATCAGAGTTGTTGGAATTTTCTCTTTTATATATTTTATACTTTAATAATTATTACAAAGAAGAGAATGTGAAAGATTTTTGTCACAAAAGACATTTTTTTGACATAGATGTGAACTCAGCCTGTAGCACAGCGAAGCCATTGCTAACCGTGTGCGTCATAAAAAGACAGCGCAAAAATGCTCGAAAAAGTCCATCTTCTACAGACACAAGGAAAGTAAATCAACGCATGCAAAAAGGCCTGCCACCCTCATGGGTTGCAGGCCAATTTTTTTTCTTCGCTTTTTACTTATAATTTCTGTCAGCACTTCTACCGCAAGCACCGCCTGTAAACGCTTACGCGTTTAGCACCAGGCAGACTTACTCAAAGTTTTTCTCTTTGAACGGGCATTCCTCCACAACCACGCAGCCACGGCACAGCGGCTTGCGAGCCTTGCAGATTTTGCGCCCATGCCAGATAAACCAGTGATGCGCGTCACTCCACTTTTCACGCGGAATGATTTTTTCCAACTCCTTTTCAGTAGCCAGCGGGTCCTTGCCCTTTGCCAATCCCAAACGGTGCGACACACGGAAAACATGCGTATCTACCGCTAACGCCGGAATATTATAGATAATGCTGGCGATGACGTTTGCCGTTTTCTGCCCCACGCCCGGCAATTCCATCAGCGTTTTGATGTCATCCGGAATCACGCTGTTAAAGCGCTGCGTCAGCATATGGCACATGCCAAGCAGGTTTTTGGCTTTGGCATGGTACAGACCGCAGTCGCGAATTTCCGCTTCCATTTCCTCCTGCGTCAGAGCACCCATTTTTTCCGGCGTATTCAGACGCGGAAACATACGCGCCGTAATCACATTTACGCGTTCATCCGTACATTGGGCCGAAAGGATTACCGCTACCAAAAGCTCGAACGGTGAATTATAATTCAGCGCCGTCTTGCTGCCCTTGTAGGTTTCCTCCAGCTTGGCCAGAATAGCTTCTCTTTGAGCCTTGCGCATCAGTTCGTCAGGCTCCTTACCGGTGCAGGAATACGTCCGCCGCGGTTGATGAATTTTTCAGCACTGAACTTCTTCACGCCCAGAACCGGCGCATAACCCAGCAGACCGCCGAATTCAACGCGGTCGCCTACGTCCTTGCCCGGAACAGGAATCAGACGTACAGCAGTAGTTTTATTGTTAATCATACCGATAGCAGCCTCATCGGCAATAATTGCGGAAATAGTAGCTGCCGTAGTATCACCGGGAATGGCAATCATATCAAGGCCAACGGAGCATACGCAGGTCATAGCTTCCAGTTTTTCCAAGGACAGAGCGCCGCGTTCTACCGCAGCAATCATGCCTGCATCCTCACTTACAGGAATGAAGGCACCGCTCAGGCCGCCAACATAGCTGGAAGCCATCAGGCCGCCCTTTTTAACTGCGTCGTTCAGCATAGCCAGGGTAGCGGTAGTGCCGGGGCCGCCGCAGCTTTCCAAACCGATTTCCTCCAGAATATGCGCAACACTGTCGCCGATTGCCGGAGTCGGAGCCAAGGACAGATCGATAATGCCGAACTGGGTATTCAGGCGGCGTGCAGCCTCCTGTGCTACAAGCTGGCCAACACGGGTAATCTTGAAAGCAGTTTTCTTAATAGTTTCGGCAACCATACCGATATCACCGTCACGTACCTGCTCCAGTGCGTATTTGACAACGCCCGGGCCGCTAACGCCAACATTGATAACGCTTTCCGGCTCGGTTACGCCGTGGAAGGCACCTGCCATGAACGGGTTATCGGGCACAGCGTTGCAGAATACAACCAGCTTAGCGCAACCGATTGCATCGCGGTCAGCAGTACGCTCGGCAGCAGCCTTTACAACCTCGCCCATTTGTTTTACAGCATCCATATTGATACCGCATTTGGTAGAGCCAACGCTTACGGAAGAGCAAACAATATCGGTAACTGCCAATGCTTCCGGAATAGACGCAATCAGATTGCGGTCGCCCTTGGTATAGCCCTTGTCAACGAGAGCGGAAAAGCCGCCGATGAAGTTAACGCCAACCTGCTTGCCTGCGTTGTCCAAAGCCTGTGCCAGCGGTACATAATCGTTGCTGTCGCAGCTTTCGCCAACCATGGAAATCGGTGTTACGGAAATACGTTTGTTGATGATGGGCACGCCCAGCTCAACCTCGATATCCTCACCGGTTTTTACCAGATGCTCTGCCTTACGGCAAATCTTATCATAAATTTTATGCGCTGTTACCTTGATATCCGGATGACCGCAATCACGCAGGCTGATGCCCATGGTGATAGTACGCACGTCCAGCTTGTTTTGGGTAATCATGCGCGTAGTTTCTAAAATATCGTCAGTATTGAATAACATGACAGCCTCCTATATACGATGCATTGCGCTGAAAATTTCTTCGCTCTGCAGACGGATTTCTACGCCGATTTCTACACCCAGCGCAGCCATTTTGTCGCGTGCTTCGGCAATGGGCACATTAGCCTCTGCCATATCAGCAATCAGCACCATATTGAAAAAGCCTTGCATAATGTTTTGGTTGATGTTGATGATGTTAATATTCATTTCTGCTAAAGCATTGCTCACCTTAGCGGTAATACCTACCTTATCCTTGCCTACGATAGTTAAAACAACTCGCATATCTGCGTCCTCCTTCAAAATAAATTAAGAGCAGCACTCATAGTACTGCTCCTATTGTATCACATCTTGGGAGCTCTGTGTTGTATACATAAATAAAGCGCTTATTTTTTCGCCTCATACTTTGGCTTGGGGAACTTCATGATGAACTCCGTCCCCTGCCCCACAGTGCTCACCACGCGTATGCTGCCGCCATGGAAGCCGACGCCGTGCTTGACGATGGAAAGGCCTAAGCCTGTACCCTCAATCGCCTTATGACGGCTGCGGTCGACACGGTAAAAGCGTTCGAAAATATGCGGCAGCTCGCTGCCGGGAATCCCCATACCGGTATCGGCAACGCTCACCGTATACTTATTTTCTCCTTCGCTCAGGCGCAGCGTAACCTCACCGCCGGGATGATTATACTTCAGACCGTTATCCAACAGGTTGAAGAAAATTTCCTCCATCAGTGAAGAAATTCCCAGCAGCTTGCTGTCGCCACCGGTGCTGTCAACAAGCTGCAGGCTGACCTGCAATCTGCCTGCCTTATCCTTCAGGCGTGCCAGCGCACTCTGCGCCACATCCTGCAGCGTAAATTCCTCTATCATATCATGCGTCAGCTCATCGAGCTTCGACAACTGCATGATGTCATCAATCAGACGCAGCAGATTGTGCGCCTCATCGTTGATTTTCTGCAGAAAGCGCTTGGTATCCTCCGGCTTCACCAGGCCGCTGAGCATAATTTCCGAATAGCCCAGCACCGACTGCAGCGGTGTCTTCAGCTCATGCGAAACGTTAGCCGAAAACTCACGGCGGATTTTTTCCGAAGCAGTACGCGCCGTCACATCCATAATCAGCAGCACAAAGCCCTTATCGGTAATTCTGCTGCCGTTTAGCTGATAATAGCTGCTACCGCGGTTGATTACCAGACGCCCCTTGCCCTCCTGCTCAATCTTTTGCAAAAGCTGACGGATTTCGTCACTGTCATCAAGCATAAAAAAGCTCGTTCCCAAAAGCTCCTGCTTTTCCTTGCCGAAGAATTTTACGGCACTTTTATTAATCGATTCGATTTCCCATACCGGATTAAGGAACAGCAGGCCTTCATCCATATTATTGGTTACGGCCTTCAGCTCCTGTTTTTTATTTTTATAGCGGCGCATTTCCTTCTGCAGCTTTTCCTGCTGCAGCTCAAAATACTCCACAATCGGCTTCAGCTCAGGATAAACTACAGCTTCCGAATCAGGCTGCTCCAGATTGAGCTTTTCCAAAGGCTGCAGTATTCTGGCGGTAATTGTTTTGGCTGCCCAAAAGGCACCGCACAAAACTGCCAGCGCCAGCAGCACAAAGTAACCAAGAATTATTTTATACTGTTGAAAAACGGCGTCATTCGTGCGCGACAGGCGCAGCACATTGCCGTCCGGCAAGCGCACGGCATAGTACAGAATATTTTTGCCCAAGGTTTCGGACGCACGCTGGCTGCGGCCTTCACCGCCTTTCAGCGCCTCCTGCACCTCCTCGCGCTGCAGATGGTTCTCCATAGATTCGGCATCCGCATAATTGTCGTACAAAGCGTGACCATCAGGTGCAATCAGCGTTACGCGGTCGGCAAGGTGCAAGCGCTGCAGCTCGCTCACCGGCACATTACCCTCGCCGTCCGCCACAATCAGCAGATTAGCCTCACGCTTAAGGCTGGCGAAGCTGTCCTGCGTAATATATTGGCAGGAAACCCAGAAGAAGAGCAGCAAAACAAGACCTACCGCTGCCCCTGTCAGCAGCAGTATGCTGCGAAAAAGCCTCTGCTTCATTTTACGGCCGCCATTCTGTAGCCAACGCCACGGATAGTTTCAATCAGCTCGCCTGCATCGCCCAGCTTCTGGCGCAGAGTACGGATATGTACATCAACGGTACGGGTTTCACCGCTGAATTCATAGCCCCAGATATCGTTAAGCAGCTTATCACGTGAAAAAACAATGCCCGGATGCTGCAAAAACTTACGCAGCAGCTCGTATTCCTTCAGCGTCAGTACAACCTCACTGCCGCCTACGCTCACCTTATGCTCCATTTGGTTGACCTCCAGGCGACCGATGCGGATGATTTCTTTCTCGTCCTCACTGGGGCGTGGTGCTGCACAGCGGCGCAGCACAGCCTTGATGCGCGCCACCATCTCCAGCATACCGAAGGGCTTGGCGATATAATCATCGGCACCGCTGTCCAGGCCCTTGACCTTATCAAACTCCGAGCCCTTGGCCGTAGCCATAATCACGGGTATATTCGCATAACGCTTATCAGCGCGCAAACGTCTTAATATGCTCACGCCATCCTCATCCGGCAGCATAATATCCAAAACAATCAGCTCCGGCACCTGCTTTTCCAGCAAAGCGAAAAGCTCTCGGCCGCTGCCGCAGCCCTGTGCCTCCATGCCAACGGACTGCAGTGTGTAAACCTCCAGCTCGCAAATATTTTGTTCATCCTCCACGCAGAAAATCATGCAAAACACCACCAATCAATACTCTTATGCTTATTATATACGCAAAGCTGGTTTTTTTCCTGTTAAATTTAGGTAAAAAATTTAACAGGAGTAAAAGATGCTGCATTTAACTGCTAAGCACGAAAAAAAGACCGGGAGCAACGCTCCCAGCCTTGTACTATTTACTATATGCGATTGTAGAAAAAACGAAAGCTGCCTGCGGCAATCCTTTCCCTGCAGTTTAAATCTGCCAAAGTCTGTGATACACTCCGTTTTCCATATTATCGATTACATCTACCTTAAACGGCATATTTTCAATAATATCCAATGTATCAAAATACGTATCAGGCGTAGCATAAAACTTAATCAGTCCGCTGGTGCCGTCTACGGTGCTCACCATGGCCAGATGCTCATAGCCTTCCATAATCCAGTTAACATCTGCAATACGCTCAGGCTCAACCTGCGCGTAGATCATACTGTGGGGTCCGGGGTCATTGTCACTCATTCTTTTACAACCTTTCTGCGTAATAAGCTGAATTGCAGCAGCGGCTTTTCGCTGACTGCGGAAAATTTCTGCTGGGCATGCGGTGCGCAGTCAATCGGCGTACCTGCCTCATCCAGCATTTCTGTCAAAACAAAGGGCATCGTGCTGCCGTCAGGCATCAAAAGCTCCAGCGGCTCGCCTGCCTTTACATTATTGCGCTGCTCAAAATAAGCGCGCTTTTTCTCAGCATCGTAGCCTGTAACGATACCGACAAAATCATGTGTCTGCTCATACTTCGAGCTGGTGTAAACCTGCGCATTTCTGTCAGGCTTGGCCACAGCAAAGCCAGTAGTATACTGGCGGTGGGAAACCTTGTTCAGCTCGGTAATCCACGCTTCCGGCACGCTGTAATGCTCCATGTCTGCCCAGCATTGGTCGATAGCCTTGCGGTAAACGCTGACTACCGTCGCTACATAATGCACGCTCTTCATGCGGCCTTCAATCTTCAGGCTGCACACACCGGCGCGCATCAGCTCTGGCAGATATTCAATCAGGCACAAATCCTTGGAGTTCATCACATAGGTACCGCGCTCGTCCTCTTCGAGGTCGAAGTATTCGCCCGGGCGCTTTTGCTCGCCCAGCTTATACATATTATATTCCCAACGGCAGGCCTGCGTGCAGGCACCGCGGTTGCCGTCGCGCCCGGTCAGATAGGCGCTCAAAAGGCAGCGTCCGCTGTAGGAAATGCACATCGCGCCATGCACGAAGGTTTCCAGCTCTACCGAGGTTTTTTCGCTGATTTCGCTTATTTCCGCCAAGGACAGCTCGCGTGCCAGCACAACGCGTTCAGCACCCAGCTGCTCCCACGCCTGCACCGTAGCATAGTTGGTGGTATTAGCCTGCGTGCTCACGTGCAGCGGCATATCAGGCACAACCTGGCGGGCAGTGCTCCATACGCCCAAATCGCTGATCAGCAGTGCGTCAACCTTAGCCTGCTGCAGTCCGCGCAGATAATCCGGCAGTCTGTCGATATCCTCGTTATGCGCAAAAATATTTACCGTTACATAAACCTTTTTGCCAAGGCTGTGCGCATACTCTGCCATCTCCGCAATTTCCTCTAAAGAGAAATTGTTGGCAAAGGCACGCAGACCGAACAGCTTGCCGCCCAGATAAATAGCATCAGCACCGTAAAGCAGGGCCATTTTTCCTTTTTCCATATTACCGGCAGGAGCCAGTAATTCGGGTTTAACTAAGTTTCTGCTCATTAATTCTCCTTAAAACACTTCTCTGCTCCGCCACACTGACAGCGCAGAAATATGTAATAAACTGTTGTTAACCTATTTTCTCAATCGCCTTCAGATGCTCGGCGTAGGTTTTGGTAAAACGATGGTGTCCGTCCTTTTCTGCAACAAAATACAGATAATCTGTCTGCTCCGGCTGCAGCACCGCCTTAATTGCGGTCAGTCCCGGACTGCCAATCGGTCCCGGAGGCAAACCGGGATTTTGGTAAGTATTATACGGGCTCTGTATCTTGGTATCCGCAAAGGTAACTACTTCCTTCTGCGTTCCCAAAAGATACTGAATTGTTGTATCCGACTGAATCGGCATACCGATTGCCACGCGCTTAAGAAAAACGCCGGCGATTTTCGGCTGCTCCTCGGCAAATACTGCCTCCAGCTCCACCATCGAAGCCATATTTACTACATCACGCAGTGGCAGATTACGTTCTGCCACAGTTTTGGCAATACCGCTGCTCTGCATTTCCTTATCAAACTGTGCAACCATCATTTTGAGCATCTCCTGCTCACTGATTCCCACCGGGAAATCATAGGTTGCCGGGTAGATAAAGCCCTCGGCCTTAAACAGCACATTGCTGTCATCTGTCTGCATGTAAGGATAGGGCGCATAATCCTTCGCCGCCGCCATGAACTTGTCAGCACTACCAAGGCCCTCGGCCTCCAGCTTTTTCGCAGTTTTCGCCACACTGTAGCCTTCCGGTACGGTAAAGCGCACCTGTTTGATGCGTCCCTTGACCATAACATCGACAATCTGCTGGTTGCTCATGCCGCCATCGATCTGGTAGGCACCTGCCTGCAGCTTAGTCGCCAGTCCCTTCCAGCGTGCCTCCATTTTAAAGGCAGCGGGATTTTTTACCAGCTTTTTTTCATGCAGCAGCTCGGCGATATCCGCCGTAGTCATACCGTCCTTGACAACAATAATACGTGAGCCTTCTACGGCAAAGCCCTTATTATTGCCCTGTCCGTTAAGATAAATTGTAAATGCTACCACGCTGGCAACCAGTAGCACCGCCAAAGCACCTGCTGCAGCCTGCACCGGATTGTCGCGTACCAGCTTTTTCAGCTTTTCTATATCCATCAGAAAACATCGTCACATCGCATAAAAATACCGGACCGAAGTCCGGTAAAATTATTGACTGTGAATTACTCCTCGTCCTCAAACATTTCGTCATACTTAGCAGCAACTGCTTCGTATTCTTCGTCAGTCGGAGCGGTGTAAACAGCTTCGCCGTTTTCGTCAAAGTCCATGCGTGCGATAACGCAGGTATCTTCTTCTTCGTCATGCTCGTGGCAATCGCAGTCGTCATCCTCGCAGCAGCAGTCTTCCATCGGAACCAGTACTGCGAATTGTTTGTCATCAACAGTGATAACCATATCCTGATAGAACTCATGCTCGTTGCCTTGCTCGTCAGTCAGAACAACGCAGATAACTTCTTCTTCGCCTTCAGCTTGCATAGCTGCTAATTCTTCATCTCTAATGTCTTTTTCCATAAAGGCACCTCTTTCGTCATAGCTCAATAAATAAAAAGCTCAATTTTAATCTAAACATATTGTATAATAGGGACGCTAATCTGTCAAATTTTAAAGCTCTTGCTGTCCAGATAATTTTGCAGAATAACAACTGCCGCCATCATATCAATAACCTTCTTACGCTTTTTGCGGCGTAAATCCGCATCAACCAGCACCTTTTCGGCAGCCACTGTGCTCAGGCGTTCATCCCAAAGCACAACCTGCACCTTTGGGAACATGGTGCGTAGCTTTTCGGCCATTGCTTCACAGGCCTGCGCGCGTTCGCCGATAGTGCCGTTCATGTTTTTGGGATAGCCTACAACCAATGTATCAACCTCATGCTCGGCAATCAGCTCGGCAATGCGGGCATAGTCGCGTTCCTCCGTAGTACGGTGAATGGTTTCCACGCCGTTGGCAATCATGCCCAGCAAATCGCTCACGGCGATACCGATAGTTCTTGTGCCTACATCAAGGGACATTTTTCGCATTAAGTCAATTTCTCCTTTTACTTGTTAATCTGCTGCAGGTAATTTTTCACCAGCTCTTCAATCAGCTCATAGCGCTCGTGACGGCGCAGCTTGGTACGCGCATCCTCAAAGCTGGTGATATAAGTGGGGTCACCGCTCAGCAGGTAGCCTGCTAATTGGTCCACAGGGTTATAGCCCTTCTTTTCCAGGGCAGCATATACTTCTTTTATAGTTTCGGCAACGTTCAGCTTTTCCGGCTCACGTTTAAACATCATAGTTTCTTGAGATACTTCAGCCATACGAAACGCTCCTTTCGTTTTTCGTAAATATATTGTAGCACATTTTTTTGAAAAAAGCTGTGTTTTTCTAGTTAACTTGCAAAAAAGAATGATTACATTAAGCTTTTCTTTACTTCAGGCAATGCTGCAGCAAAGCGTCCTGACAAAAGCCCCGGCACAGACGCATCGTTTACGATGCGGCAAATGCCGGGGTTTTTCTTTAGCTGCGCTTCTATCAGGATTGTATAATCCATAAAAGTGCTTTAACCGTCAATATTTAATTTTGCTTAGAGGCTCATACCGCCAGCTACATAATGGAATTCAGCCTTGCGCTCACGCAGGTTACGTTCCTTATCCCAGGGAGCAGTGCCGAACCAGTAATCGTCTGCCGGATTAAAGCTTGCCAAAACGGTCAGGGTACCCGGGTCAATTTCCACTTTGTAGTTTTTGAGCAGGCCGTCGCCACCTGTCAGATGCAAGCTGCCATTAATCAGGACGCCGATTTTGTCTTCGTAAACGCCGACGATTAACGGATTTACCGAGCTGTCCAGCTCATAGCCGCCTACGCCGATACCAGCCAGGGTGTCGCCATTAGTCAAGCCGTTGGCTTTGCCGGTGTATTCTGCCGGTACACCTTGGGTAATAGTTTTATCATCTACAACAAAGGTCAGCTTAGCAGGTGTTACTTCGGACTTGCCTGCGTTAACTTTTACATCGTAGTTTGTGTTCAGGTTCTCTACGCCGCTGGCAGTACCATTCCACTCATATTTGCCTACATTGTTGGTCTTCTTAACGTTGGTCAGAGTACCGCCGGCAATTGCACCGTCTTTGTCAGCGTTGATTACCAGACCGTTATCACCATTGACTAAGCCTGCATTTGCACCAAAGGTATATGCGTTGCTGTAGTCCTTCGCGTCAAGATTACCATAAATGCGGGTAATATCGTTCAGATTTACTACGAGGTTGGCCTTTTCAACCGTAGACTTGCCATTGCCTTTCACTACCAAATTATAGTTCTTACCCAAGCCTGCATTATCTGTTGTTGCTATACCGCTCCAAGTATAATCGTCGGCATTATTAGTAACCTTGCCTTCAGTCTTGCCGGTCAAAGCGCCATCACTAGTTTTGTTTACTGTTATTGCGCTTGCGTCATAGCTGTCGCCGTTTACCAGACCTTCGATACCGCTTGCACTGTAGCTACCACTGGTAATTGCTGCATTACCATAGATACGTACTACGTCGTTCAAGCTTACCTGCAAGGTTGCCTGTTTAACGGTAATGCTGCCTGTAGCGTCATTAACAAGCTCATAGTTGCCTAACTTATCTACATCGCCGGTAAGCGCTGCATTATCAATCTTCAAGCTGTTATCATATGTGCCTGCATCCGCAGTGTCGCGGTCGCCCTTGTTGGCTGCATACTCTCCGTCAGCTTTGTAGCTTACGCTTGCACCGTCTTTCAGGCTTACTTTATCGCCGTAGACGATGCTGTTATCCTGCAGGCTTACATTGCCGTCTACTCGCAGGCCATCCTTGCTGCCGTAGGTCGTGCTGGCGTTGATGTTGTTCAGGTAAATCTTCTTCGCATTTACCTTCGAATTGCCTGCGGTTACTTGGATATCGTAGTTCTTGGCGAAGTTTGTTACACCATCAGCAACAATGCCGTTTTCTCCTACGTTCCACTTGTAATCGCCTTTGTTGTTGGTCTTGCTATTGTTGTCTACAAGACCACCATCAGTGATTGCATCTTTGTTAAGGCTTACAGTACCTTTATCACCGTTGACAAGTGCGTCATGATCCTTGATGCCATAGCCCGTGCCATCGGCGAAGCTGGTATCGCCATAGGTGCGTACTACGTCACTCAGGCCAACATTCAGCGTTGCCTTTTCAACCGTAGACTTGCCATTTGCAGTTACTACAAGATTATAGTTTTTGCCCAAGCCTGCATTTGTAGTGTTTGCGCTGCCTGTCCACTCATAGTTACCTGCATCGTTCGTTACCCTGCTGTCGCTTACGCCATCAATTGCGCCATCGCTTGTCTTGTTTACTGTGATTGCGCTTGCATCATAGCTATCGCCGTTTACCAGACCAGTGATATTACTTGCACTGTAGCTACCGCTGGTAATCGCTGCATTACCATAGGTACGTACTACGTCGTTCAGGCTTACGCTCAGCTGTGCTTTGCCTACATACGAATTACCATTGCCATTCACTACCAAATCGTAGTTCTTATTCAAGCCTGCATTTGCAACTTCTACAGTACCACTCCAGGTATAGTCGCCATGGTCATTCGTTACCCTGTCGCCTGTTACGCCAGCAATTGCGCCATCACTATTAACTGTTACCTTAAAGTCACTGGCACCATAGTTATCGCCGTTTACCAGACCGGTGATGTTGCCTGCGCTGTAACTGCCACTGGTAATCGTTGCATTGCCATAGGTGCGGTATACGTCACTCAGGCCAACATTCAGCGTTGCCTTTTCTACTTTAGACTTACCATCGCCTTTCAATTCCAGCTTATAGTTATTCTTCAGTGCTGCATTGTCTGTTGTTAAAGTACCGCTCCAGGTATAACCGCCAGCATCGTTCGTTACCTTGCTGCCGCTTATGCCAGCAATTGCGCCATCGCTTGTCTTATTTACTGTGATTGCGCTTGCGTCATAGCTGTCGCCGTTTACCAGACCAGTGATATTACTTGCGCTGTAACCGCCGCTAGTAATCGCTACATTACCATAGGTGCGTACTACATCGTTCAAGCTTACCTGCAAGGTTGCCTGTTTAACCACAGAAGCACCACCATCAACAACCAGCTTGTAGTTTTGTTTAAGCTTATCATTCGCTGCAACTACATTAGCATTCCACTTATAAGTATCACCAGCATCATTGGTTAGCTTGCCAGTGCTTGTGCCATTCAACGCGCCATCGCCGGTAACAGCGCCCATATTTACATTGCCGACACCATAATTATCACCGTTGACATTACCAGTCAATCCGTTAACGCCGTAGCTTGTGCCATTAATCAGCGCTGTATTACCATAGGTGCGCTCAACACCGTTCAGCTTAACGTGCATTTCTGCCTGTTTAACGGTAATGCTGCCAGTAGCGTTATTTACCAGCTCATAGTTGCCCAACTTATTTACATCGCCGGTAAGTGCTGCATTATCAATTTTCAGGCTATCAGCATATGTATCAGCGTCCGCAGTGTCGCGCCCGCCCTTTTTAGCCGCATACTCTCCGTCAGCTTTATAGCTTACGCTTGCGCCATCCTTCAGGCTTACTTGATCGCCGTAGACGATGCTGTTCTCCTTCAGGCTTACATTGCCGTCTGCTTTCAAGCCTTCCTTGCTGCCGTATTTCGTGCTGGCATTAATATCGTTCAGGTAAACCTTGCGCGCCAAAACATTAGATTCGCCATAAACAGTCGTTTGGTTACTCCTTACGCCATTGTCTATGAATTCATAATTGTCTTTAAGGCTGTCATCCAGCTTAACGCCTGCATGCCATTTATAAGCTCCCTTATTATTGGTACGCTTTTCATCCTCAACAGTAATAATACCTTTATCCTGGCTATTTTGGATTTTATCCTGCAAATCAGTGATAGTTACCTTGCCATTCAGCTCTGCCTTCATAGCGTCGTTGAAGCTGCCAAACCCATTAATGCTCAGCGCATAGTCAGGTTTTTTCTTCAAATCGCCATACGTTCTGTTAACAGTATTACCGATAACATTCAGCACCTTTTTGGTAACCGTAATATCACCCACGGTAAAGTCATAGCCCAAATTGTTGGGGCCTGCGTCGCCACCGCTGGCAATCTGTCCGGACCACAGCCAACTGCTGTAATCACCGGCGTTCTTCAGTTCTTCGCCCTGCAGCAGGCTGTTGTTGTTCTTATAAGCCTTAAAAGCATCGTTGGACGCATCATTTGTAGTCAGCTTGCCGCTATTAATCCAGCCGGGGATATCAAGATGGTTTGTCGCATCATAAACCCAACCGTTCTTCAGGTCATCTGCTACCGTAACCTTAGTCAGGAACACCTTCAGCAGCGGGTTAGTGCGTTTATCGTAAAGCTTCCAGGTTGTTTCCTTATTATCAAAAGCATAGCTGTCCAGCTTCTTGGCATCCTTGCCGTTTTCCAGTTTTCCATCAGCATTAATGATATAGCTTTTGCTGACAGTGCCGCCATTAACGTTGGTGTTGCCATTTGCTTTATAACCATAGATATTTCTTACATGGCCTGCATTGCTGCCCACAATGTTTGCCACATTGCTATTGCCTGCTACCTTAGTAGTGCTATAAGCGTTGCTCAACGTACCTGTATTACTGCCAACGATACCGCCGACATTGCTAGCGCCGCTGATTGCACCGCCATCGGTATAAGTATAATTATAAGGCTTTCTGCCATTAGCATCAGTTGCGCCTGTTTCGGTCTTGGTTACTGTTACTACGCTGTTGAACACCTGGTCCAGCGTGCCGCTGTTAGTACCGGCGATGCCACCGACGTTCCTGCTTTGTCCTGCCTTGACCACACCGGTGTTATAGCCTGCCGTCAGCGTGCCTCTGTTATTGCCAAGCAGACCGCCGATGTTTTCGCCTGCAAACGCTTTAATAGTACCATTATTTTTATCATAGGAGCCTGCCTGAATCGTACCATTATTGTAAATCTGATACTTATAATAATTGTTCTTATCATCGCGAGCACCGGTGATAATACCATGGTTGATGCCAATGATGCCACCGACATTTGCTACACCGCTGACATGACCATTTACTCTGTTCATCAGGGAGGAATTGCTGATATTCACGCCAGCGCCATTTACACCGATAATACCGCCGGTGCCGTTTTCTTCCGGGCTATCGGGATCAGAAGCAGTGCCATGCACTTCGCCCTCATTTTTCATGATGGCGTAGGTAATATCCGCATTGTTTTCACCGATGATGCCGCCAGCACCACCAGCCAAAGCAATAACGGTACCGGAGTTGACAATACTTACGCTTTGATCGGCAGCACCGGTAATGGCCACTTCATTTTTGCCGATAACACCACCGACATAGTTCTTGCCGATAACAAAGCCTTCATTGCTGCTGCCCAGGAGCTTGCCTTCGCCTGTGTTTCTGCCGACAATACCGCCTACATAGGAAGCCTGCGCAGCATCCACTCTGGCTCTGTTGGTCGCATTGGTGATGATGCCCACGTTTTCACCGGTAACGCCGCCGAAGAACTTGGCGCTATCGGCAATTGTCGCATTGCCATTTAAAGCATCTCTGGTCGCTTCATCAATCACATACAGATTGATATTGGAGTTTACATTATCAATTGTACCGCTGTTAGTACCGGCAATACCACCGACGTTTTCCCAACCATTGATTTTACCGCTGTTCACCAGGTTCAGCTGGTCGTCAGCGGAAATTACGCCCTCGTTGACACCGGCAATACCGCCGACATTAGTAATACCGGTAATTGTAGCCTGCGGAGAATTTTCCAGGTTATTGAGGTTGGAGCCTGCTGTATTATAGCCTACCATGCCGCCGACATTGGTGCAGCCGGTAATCGCGCCGGTATTGCGTCCCTGGTTTGTAGTAGCACGTTCCTGCATACCTACCAGACCACCGATATTTTGGCTGCCTGCGTCACCAATAATCTCTGCAGCGTTGGCAACATCGTTCAACTCCGCCATCTTGGAATTTAACGCCTGCGTTCCATTTTTGCCCGCAACACCGCCGATATTTTTTGAACCATGGATAATACTTTCATTATAAGCATTACTGATTCTGCCTTCATTTGTACCAACAATACCACCGGATGTTTGGGTGTTGCCAGTTTTACCGGTAACACCATGAGTAGAAACATTGTTAATATTGTATTCATTCTTGCCGACGATACCGCCCATATTAGATGCATATTGAATTTCAGCTAGGACACCAGTAGTCACAGCACTGGTACTTTGGACGTTGTCGATTGTGCCACCTTTATCTTTACCTGCATTTGTACCATTAACGCCCGTAATACCGCCTGCTACAGTACCTGCACCGGCGATAACTGTACTTTGGTCAGCGCTGTTGCTGATGGTGCCGTAGTTTTTGCCTACAAGGCCACCGATAACGCCGCCGCTACCTTTTATGGTATTACCATAGCCGGAAATGCCGCTGATGCTGCCGCCGTTATTTTCTGCTGCTACAGCGCCAACACTGTCACTAGTATTACCGGTGAATACGGAAGAAGCAATGTTGATGTTTTTAACTACCGCGCCACTGCCCAGCTGGCCAAAAATACCGCCTTTAGCCTGCAAGCCGACAATTGTGTGACCATCACCATCAAACGTGCCTGTAAAAGCTTTAGCTTTAGTGCCTCTGCCGATAGTATTATAGGTGCTATCGCCTACCAGGCCGCTGGCATCGATATCATTTTTCAGGATATAATTATAGCTTAAAGCATCTCTATCATTCAGGTTTTCAGCCACACGCTGCAGGGAATTCAGCTCCTCGGCGTTGCTTATCCAGGTATAAATAATATTGCGGATTTTATCCCCAGCATAATTCTTACCGGCTGATTCCACATACAGGTTTTTCAGCTTATCTGCCATTTTGACGGTAGTACCACCTTCGGTAAGGTCATTCTTGTCAAAGTTCAGATCTCCCTTGATGTTATCCCAAAGATTGAAGGTGATTTTCATTGGTCGCTTGCCAGCAGTGTTGCCATAAATGCCAGTTGCTTCTGTTGTATGCGCATCAATAAAGGCATGCAGCGCCTTTATCTTTTCATTTCCCTGCAGCTCGCTGCCAATATTAGAAAGGTCCAACGTAATATCGTTGACATAGGCATCGCCAGAGCCATCAGGAGCCTCAGCACCACTCAGGTTAATGCTGCCTGCGATTTTAAGGTCACTGTCAACCAAAATATCGCCGTTGCTGCTGACAGTCAGGTTGCCATTGGTTTCAATCTTGCCCTTTTTATAGTTACCGTACAGCAGGTTGGCGCTACCGCTCATATACTTGCCATTCTCCAAGGTATTTTCCATGGTGCTGATGGTGATGTTACCGGTTTTGGCAGTTGCAGTCTGCAGCTGATAAGCATGCGTCATGCCCTGAGAGGTCATTGCCTTATTTTTGTCTGACACATTATTCTTATCAGGTGCCTGGTAATCAGCATAGCCATAGTTAATACCAGGAACAATAACATCGGTTTTTTCTCCCTCTTTGCCCAAGGTAATCAGCTTGCCATAGACAGTTAAATCAGCGGCGTCGATGTTAATGCCATGCTGAAGTGATTTTTCCGGATCAAAATGGGAAAGCGCATTATGGTTACCGGTAGATATAACGCTGCCGCTCAGCTCCAAGGAGCTGTTGGTCTTTAACACAACATCACTGCCGTAAAGCATGCTGTCCATACCAAAGCGCAAGCCACCCTGCAGGTCATCCTTGGCGTTGAGCTCCAGCAAACCATCGCTGTAAATTGTGCCGCCAAAAATATGCGTGCCGTTGGTAATTTCTACATTGTTCAGCGTCAGACCAGGTGTATAGTTAAGATTTGTTCCATTATCATGCAAGCCAAAAACTGCCAGGGAGCCATTGTTCTTCAGGTCCATATCGCTCCAGTTGAAGTCTAAATCCTTTTTGGTGTTGATAATCGTCAGCAGCGGATCATAGGCCGTGCCATACTGCACATTCGCACCTTCATTATCCTTAATGAACTCCTGCCAGTTGCTTTCCTGGCTGAAGTAATTATGCGAGCCTGGCAGGAAGGCGTTCAGCATCGGCAAGCCCTTGCTCATGCGCCAGTTATCATCCTTTGCTCCTTCTATTTTGCCATCCGTCTGTGTGGAAAAATCAAATTTATCCCACTTGCTCTTATCTGTTAACTCGTTGTAGTTAATTGCCGCCGTAGCATTTTGTGCAATCGTAAGATATGGAATATTTGAAGGACGTTTTTTAAGATCAATATAACCATTGTCAGCCTGCGGACGGATGTAATAAACCTTATCAAACGTAACTTGACTTTTCTTGCCACTGACAAAAGCACCAACTATGTCACCAACAAAATAACTGTCAACGTACAAATTGCCCATGGTATAGGCCTTACTTATCGTCAACTTGTGGTTACTATCACTGTTACTGCCCCCGTTATAGTTATATGTAGCTCCCAAAATGCCGCCAACTGCGTTGGCACCACTACCATTACTATCCCTAAATGAGCGCAGAGAACCAAGGTTATAAGCATTGGTAATACTCATATCTTCAATGTTGCCACTGCTTTTATTGCCGCCGTTCAAGTCTACGCCGCCAACAATGCCACCTACCTGGCTCTCCGCATTGTTCTTGTTATTTACCGTAATATTACCGGTGTTGAAAACATTTTTCAGATAACCACTGTACCAATAACCGGCAATACCGCCGACAACATTGAAGCCATTGTAAATATCGCCGTTGTTATAGCTTTTTTCAACAATTCCGCTCAAACGGCCGACGATGCCGCCGACATGGCGACCATACGTCTTGTAGCTGCTGTCGCCAATCGTACCCTTGTTATAGGTATCGTAAATGATAACACGTCCAATAGCCATTTCAGTACTTTCACCCAGGATGCCGCCAATATTAATTGGTGTAACACCGATTTTTACCGCATCATGGCGTGTTGTCTTAATATCGCCTACATTATAGGAGCCAGCAATACTGCCATTATAGGCAAAGCCGCCAATACCGCCGATATTGGTATAACCCATAACATTACCTGTATTATAGCTGCTGGAAACTGCCGCGCTGGCATAACCTCTTTTACCGGCATCATCAGTAGCCTTACCCTTGATGATTTCCAGTCGCTTATCATCAGTCAGACTGTCCCCATTGCTATCCGTTTTCTTCGGCATGTCAATTTTACCGACGATGCCGCCAACATTGACAGCCTGTGACGTCAGCTCCGACGTATCTGCCGCAGTATGCACATCGCCACGGTTGCCGCCGGCTTCAATATGCACCGGCACACCGTACAGATAGCCCGCTATGCCGCCAATATTACCGGTAATATAACTTTCCCTATTGGTGGTTTCTTTCGTAAAGCTACCATCCTTTTTGATACCGCCTGTAGCCATAATATCGCCGCCGTTGTTAATAGCGTTCAGAATGCGGTAATCCTTTTTATTTTTATTGGTTGCATCTTTGGAACCAAAATAGCCGGCAATACCGCCTACGTTCATAGCGCCGCGGATATTGCTTTCTACGTTATTGGCATTGGTGATATTGCTGTCCTCAGCACGGCCGACAATACCGCCGACGTTGCCTGCAGCATAATGGTCGAAGCCGGTAGGGTCATTATTGCTATTAGTAGTTTGCTTTACCAGTGCGGAGCTTACATCCGCTTTGTTGGTTACATCCATCAGCGTGCTGCCAGCACTACTGCTGCCAACAATGCCGCCGACATTGGCTGCACGCACCTCAGCCTTATGAGTGCCGGGAAGGGCACTGTCGTCATTATTCTTCCAACCGTCATTATCTGTATGATAAATATAGCTGTCAATAGTAAAGCCGTTGGCTTTGAGAACGCCTTCGTTGGAAGCATTAGCAACGGTAGTATTGGAAATACTGCCGACGATACCGCCAACATTATAGCCACCCTCAACAGTATTATAGTTAATCAGCGTATTCTTCGTGCCACCAACAGTCGCATTTTCTGCTGTACCAATCAGGCCGCCGATATTGTTAGAGCCTTTGTCTATACCGGTAATTTTGCCAAGGTTATAGGAGCCCTTGTACTGGACACGGTTTTCCTCATCATTGGACAGCTTGCCGCCATCCATATAGCCAACCAGACCGCCAACGTTGCTAACACCGCTGACATTACCGGTATTAGTCAGGTTCGACAGCTCGCTGCTGCGGCTGTCCGGTTGGACGGAACCGGAAGCATCAGCAAAGCTATAAGTACGCCCTGTATCATCCTTAGCATAACCGATGATACCACCGACATTGTTTGTACCGCTGACCTTCAGCGTACTGTTGACGCCCTTGACCGTGGTGTTCACCGCATGACCGATAAAGGCACCGGTATCAGTATTGCCGCCCTGTATAGATATGCCGTCATCACCGGCAATCAGCGTTACATTGCCCATGATGGCACCGTCAGTAAAGCCAAAAAGGCCTGTGGCAGCGCCCTTTTGGTTATCACTGTTATCAATGCTCAGGCCAAAGATAGAATTGTCAAGACCATCAAACTTGCCCTTGAAGGCATTATCCTGCGTGCCGATAGGAGTCTGGTCACTGCCCGTCAGGTCAATAGAATAGCGCAGGGCATAATGGTCCCCCATGCCCCACTCTTGGCCTATTTTTTCTAATTCCTTGCCGTCCTTAATCCAACGGTAGGTAAAAAATTCCGTAACGGACTGGTTCGGTGCATCAGGATTGCCGTCTTGAACCTTGCCTTGCCATCTATCTCCGGTAACATTATCAGCAAACTCAATATATTCGCCCCATTTTTTGGCGTTTTCCGGCGTACTGCTGCCAAGTACAATATCATACTTGCGGTTATCACCAAAACTGTTGTCATCATAAGGCTTGCTAACAATAGTCAAGGCATCAGTATTGGTGGTATCAAGGCCGCTGAGGCGGTCCATATCAATAACTACACGCTCGCCCTCAAAGACCAGCTTATTGGCGTTAATATAGCCCAAGCTCATCAGCTCGGCGTTGGTCATCGCCTTGTTCTTCAGCTCATTGGCTATATCAGTATTTGCGTTCCATTTGTTGATATCATCTATTTTTTTGTTGGCAATATGCAGGCTGCCAACATTAATTTCCGCACTATTGCCAATCTGCACGCCGTTGGGGTTAACAAGATAGATATTGCCGCCCTGCTTATCACCGACATAGGAATTCAGCTTGCCGTAAATCTGCGAGCTTTCGCTGCCGGTAACATAGTTCAGCATATTAAAGTTATCGCGGTCACCACGGATACTTACGGTAGCATTAGCACCGATAGAAAAGCTGTCCCAGGTGACAATGGCATTTTGCGTCGTCTGGTGCAAATTCATCTGGTTGCCCTGTGCCCAGTTGCCGTTAAAACCACCTTCAATCTTACCGGCAATTACGTTACCTTGTTGCCCATTATTGGGAAGCATGTTGTTGGCAACAACGCTGTTGCCTGCTGCGCTGGCAACCCATGGCACTGAAAGCACAGAAAGCATTACAAGGCTGGCCAGCCGCGTATTTAAACGTTTATTTAGACTATCCTTTTGTTTCATTTTTTTCTCCCTTCATATAAGCTGCATATTCAATTATCAATTTATTTTATAAGCCTGCTTTTCCGCACCTTCTACTTTAAGACGCAGAAAAGCACCAGGCAAGATTACTTAAAACATTTTGTAAAGCTGGAACCACATATGGCTGCTATGGTCACGCGGTTCAACCCTATCTCTTTGCGCATTGATTTTGCGGGCATAATCCAATTGAGCATGCCAGGAATTGTCCAAATTATAGCGCAGGCCCACGCCCCAGCCGGAAAGATGCTCGATAAGAGCAGCATTATGCGATTTTACTGCGCCTGTATCAATAAAGGCTGCAGCCTCCAATCCCTTGATGCCCGTCTGACGGCGAACCTCGGCAGTAGCAGTAAAGCCAATATCGCCGCTGCCCTCGCTGGCACCGTAGGCACGCACGCCGTTCATACCGCCCAGGTAGAACATTTCGCTGCCATCCAGGTTGCGGTTGGCAATTTGGCCGCTGAGCTGTACGCGGTAGTTTGTTTTACCATCATAAATAACGTGCAGCAGGTCACTTGTCAGCTTATGGTAGTCGCCATCTATAGATTTACCACCACCGTTCAAATTACCATACCAGTAAATCAGGCTATACTGGCTGAAGCGGTTCGGCAGATACTGGCTGCCGCTGATGCCTGCATGGTAAACATTGGCCATTTTCTCAGTGGTCAGCTCTATTCCTGCCAATCCTGCAGCCTTCAACCGCAGTCTGTCCTTAATTTTGCGGTGGTCATAGCCATAAATCGCCGTCACGCGGTTCATGCGGTCGCGGTATACAGGCGTCAGTCCGTAGAAGCTGAAGCCACGCGACTGACCGAGAGAATTATAGAAGCTGTTGGTATTGAGGTCGTAGCTGCTCTGGCTCCAGCCAATGCCCCAGCGTGTGCCGTCGCGTCCGACAGGCGCTTCATAGCGTGCACCATAGTTTTTGGTATCATGGTTGGTGAGCATGCCGTTCAAAATGATTTTGTCACCCTGATGACCGGGGTTATTGATTTCGGTATTAAAGCCGTAGCGATAACGGCCGCTGTAGTAGCCGCCGGCATTATCAGCAAATACGTAGTTGTTCCAGACGGGACGACGCAGCACCTGCACCTTTACCTTCGTGGTGCCAGGCTTGCTGCCCGGTGCTAAAATCGCTCTGGCAACAACACCCGGCAAATCGTTGATGTTGTTCATCGTCATTTCCAGCGGCTTATCCATGATATAAGCACCGCTTTGCAGATTCTTATGAATATAACCGGCCAGTACTCTGTCAGCTACGTCCGATTCATTGCTGATAATCTCAATATCATCGTACTTGGCAACATAAACTGCAATTTCCAGCTCGCCCTGCTTTACCTCCTGCGGCGGCACAATAGCCTGCGCTACAGTATAGCCGCAGGTGCGCGCATATTCATTAATTCTGCTGATGAGCTGCTGCAGCTCTGCCATCTGCAGGCTGCGTCCTTCATACTCTTTGCAGATAGCTGCCAGCTTGCCGTCCTTATCAGGCAGCGTGAAGCCTGTCAGTTTAACCTTGGCAACAAAAAACGCCGGATTAGCCTCCGTGCCTGTATTGCCAGGCTTATAAAGCTCGCCTGCACCTTGCATGCCTTCCACCTGTTGCTCCTGTTGACCTGTTCTGTTGTAAGGATGTGTCGTTACAGCCTCCTTATCAAAGGTCGGTATGGGGTTTGCAGCTAATGCCGTTGTGCTCATCAGTGAGCACATAACAGCTGCTGCCATCAGCTTTTTGTTCATTATATTCAGCTCCATTCTCTTAATTTTCTCCAAAAAGCATACCACTTGAATTGTTAATATATAAACATTCAATCGTTCACGCATAGTATTTATTTATGGTATGAAATATTCTTAATAAAGTAAGTAGTAGTACCTGCAGACAGCAAACTGAAACAGCAGGTAATTTTTCGCACAACACTACCGATAAAAATCAGTCAATATAACCACTATCGACTGAAATATTTAATATTATCGCAACTGCTATACACTTACATCACAGAAAGTATGAACAACGAATATCTTTTTCTCTCTCGATTGTTTTACTCTTTATTAATATTATCGTCAACTGCGCTTATAAAGTTCTGAAAAACCACTTTCTTATTGTTTTGTACATGAATCGACTTAAATCAAGAAGAAAATTTTAATTTATATCATAATTTACAAATCTATACTTTATGTAAAAACCTTATTTAAGGATAATTTTTATCCCTAAGTTTTTTTTAAATTTATGTGATAAGCATGCAGATAGACGCAAAACCCGGTAAAGTTATTGCAGTGTACTAATGCTGTAGTATACCAGCTTATTAGGAATAGTCATATCTCATCATTAATTGCTTTGTTCAGATTCATTATCTCTACCGAAGCCAAGCATCTCATTCCTCTTTTAATCATAACTATAGCACTTTTTTCCCCCCCAGTCAAACTCTTATCCATGAACACGCTACACTTGGCGTAAAAAATTTTATTAACTCTTAAATACGTTATATTTATTACATTTAGTTGAAAAGATTTTAATGGTTAAGGTTCAGATGGGTATAAGAAAAAGAATAGCTCTTTGGCAAAAATTACATAGCACCCTCCCCATCCACAGAGAACGCTTCGCTTCATAACAAACAACGCACAATAGCAGCAGGCAATAAGCACCGCAACAAAAAACAATCCGTCTGGCGAGCAGCGTTTCTAAAACATACTCTCTATACCATTATATCTAAAAATGTTATAATAAAGGAAAGTGATAATGAGAGGAGGTTGTACTCCATGCAAAATAAATTACCTTTGCCTATCGGCGCATCAGATTACAAAAAAGTCAGCCAGAATTACTACTATGTTGACAAAACACTACTTATAAAGGATATTCTTGACGAGCAAGCGAAAGTTACACTTTTCACCCGTCCGCGCCGCTTCGGTAAAACTCTAAACATGGATATGCTGCGTACCTTTTTTGAAAAAGCCAAAGATGATACAAGCAAGTATTTTATTAACAAAAACATTTGGCAGACAGGCGAAAAATATACACAGCACCAAGGACAGTATCCTGTTATTTTCTTAAGCTTTAAGGATGCCAATAAAAATAAATGGCCAGACTTATATGCGCGGCTGAAAGAAACGATAAAAGATGAATTTATGCGTCATTCGGAACTAAAATACAGCAAAAATTTATCTAACCCTGATTTCTACGAAAAAATTACCAGCGGTCTGGGTACGGAAACAGATTATGCCACCAGTCTGCTCCGCCTTTCGCAAATGCTGCATGAGCATTATGCCAAAGCACCTATAATCATTATTGATGAGTATGACACGCCTATCCAGGCAGGTTATATTCACGGTTTTTATGATGCAACAATCCAATTCACACGCGACCTGCTCTCCTCTGTTCTGAAAGACAATCAGCACATTTCCTTCGGCTTCTTGACAGGTATTCTACGCGTTGCTAAGGAAAGTATTTTTAGCGGTCTTAACAATGTAAATGTTAACTCGCTCTTAGATAAGCGCTATAGTGATTTTTTTGGCTTCACCGATACTGAAGTAAATACTATGGCTGCATACTATCAAGCAACTGATAAAATACCAGAAATCAAAGAATGGTATGATGGTTATAGGTTCGGTAATACGGAGATTTACAATCCCTGGTCTGTTCTTAAATATTTCAACAATTATTGTGAAGCAGAACCATATTGGGTACAAACATCTGAAAACTCTACTATCCGTGAGATTATCAGTGGTCTTGATAACAGCACCTGCGAAAATCTTCGAGCTTTGTTAAATGGCTCTGCTGTAGAATCTATAGTTGATACAAACATCATCTATCCAAAGCTAAAAGAGCAACAAACTAATATTTTTGGCTTTCTGTTAATGACAGGCTATTTGAAATCTATAAAAACCACAAGAGCCAACGGCATCTGTCTATGTGAACTAAGTATTCCCAATAAAGAAATTAAAAGCGTTTACAGTCAGGAGATCGTCGCTCTGCTAGCAGACAAGATTGACAGTACAGCGATTAATTTACTTCAGCAATATCTCATAACTAAAAATGGGCCAGCATTGCAAAATGTGCTGAAAAAGTTTCTTTTAGAAACTGTCAGCTACTATGACACGCTTAAAGAAAACTATTACCAGGGCCTGCTTTTAGGTATGACAGGATTATTCACTAACACCTATTACATCAGCTCTAACCGCGAAAGCGGCGAGGGCAGATATGATATTCAGCTCCTGCCTAAAAATATAGATATGCCTGGTATAATCATTGAAATAAAAGCAACAGCTGACTCTTCGGATGCAGGTTTAAAAAAATTAGCAGCAGAAGCCTTAGCACAAATTGAAGATAAAAAATATGATACCGAGCTGCGCAAGCAAAACATCAAAACTATTTACAAATACGGTATTGCCTTCAGCGGCAAGAAAGTAGAAATCTCAACAAATTAAGCAATCGAGTAGGAGTGATGCCTCTCCCTCTACTCTCACACCACCGCTTATGCGATTCCGCAAGCGGCGGTTCGGTTGTTCAGAGATGTGCCCATGCTGGGCGCGTAAAAAAAGTCGTGAGCAATGATAAACTCAAAGCTCACGACTTTTTATTTTTTCAAACACACACTATGAAATTATAAATTCACAGCCTCATCAGAAGCTCCAGCGAACACCGGCATTCCACTGCCAGTTCTTACGCAGGCTGCCGTTGCCGTTAGTCAAGGTTACACCGTAATTACCGGCAAATTGATGCAGCCAGTTGGCCTTCAAATATACAGTGTTCTTTTCGTCAATGTCATACATAAAGTTGCAGCCAATACGTCGCAAAACGCTGTTAGAATTGTTTTCGCTTACGTGAATGCTATTGCTGGCAAAGCTATCAGCTTTTACTTTCCAAGCTTAGAGCCATAATGGTCACGCTCGTTACGAGGTCCGTTGACACGAACACGTTCAATCTTATGACGGTCGCCATCATTACCACTGACACGGTCTACGCGGATACGTCCCATTTCCGGCATGAACTCGTTGATGATCTTGCTGTCAAGCTGTACACCATTTTGCATTGCATGGTAAAGCATTGCCGCAAATTCATAGCGGCTCATCATTCTATCACCGTTAAAATTGCCGTCCGGATAGCCTTCAATGATGCCTGCAGCTGCCAGCTTGCCGATGTATTCATATGCCCAGTGGTTTTCAGCAACATCCGGGAAGATCTTCATCTTATCTTCTGCGATGGAGCCTAAGCCGCCTTTAGCAACCATAGCCTTCAGCTCGGTAACCTCAGCACGCAGGTCAAGGATTTCGCGAGCCATTGCGGTACGGCTGTTGCTTACGTGGTTGGTGCGGTCCAGAGAGAAGGATACGCCTGCGTTAACCATGTTTTCACCATTGCCTACGGTACCGCCAACACTGAACATTACCTTTTCATCAGGACGATAGTAAGCGGCGATTGCAGCAGCGTTTTCACCGCCGTAGTTGCCGTAGCCTGCGGAGAAGGTCAGTTTGTCGTCCGGATCGAAGTCCATCGGATGCAGTGCTGCCAGAGCAGCTGCGCCTGCGCCAACCTTGTTTACACGGCTGCCCAGTTGGTTGATACGGTTGGTGTTGCTTACAACTTGATTTTCAACGTTATTAATATGGTTGTTGGTTGCATACAGCTGGCTGCCGTTTACTGCATCCATAGAAGTTGCACTGAGTTCACCTTCAGCAACTTTGGTAATCTTTTGCTCATTAGCGTTTAGGCCATTATCGCTTACATAGGTCTTGCCGTTAACTTTAAGGCCGTCATTGCTGATGGAGGTCTTGCCTGCGGTTACGGTATTTGCAGTTACAGTATTAACTTTGATGTCTTCATACAGCTCAACCTTAACATTGGTACCAACATTGCTGATCTTAATGTTCTTCTTGTCACCACTGAAGTCAACAGTTTCACCGGGAGCTACTTTAGATGCTTCACCGTCGTTAGTGGACAGCTTCCAGCCTTGGTTTGCGGTATCTGCTACTTTCTTCAACGCTTGGTCAAGCTTGCCGATAGAAGTAGTTGTGTTTTCGCCATTAGTAACGTAATTACCCTTGCCGCCTTCTACATAGTTCAGGTCGCCAACCTTGTTGTCCAGCTTGTTGTTCAGGTTGTTTACAGCGTCAACAACGGTAGTATGGCTGCCGTCTTGA
>OLSA01000687.1_pt1 | contig 29415 bp, 13 predicted proteins | sample 1672731 | NCBI WGS metagenome assembly OLSA01 (sample SAMEA3136718, study PRJEB25190) | human gut metagenome | biome: human gut; feature: human-associated habitat; material: faeces | place: Austria | collected 2013
GTACGCTCGCCCATGCGCGGGTACGTGAAGCGCCTGCTGGTCGGCGATGGCGACTACGTCACCGTCGGGCAGCCCCTGCTGATCCTCACGCAGAACCGCCGCCTGCAGCTGCGCGCCGATGTCCCGGAACGCTGCTACCCGCAGCTCGGGAGCCTCACCGGGGCCAACTTCCGCACCGCCTCCGGGGAGAAGGTCTACAGCACCGGAGAGCTCGGAGGACGGCTGGTGGCCTACGGCCGCAGTTCCGACGACGCGGCGGCCTACATTCCCGTGACTTTCGCCTTCGACAACCTCGGCGACATCCTCCCCGGATCGTTCGCTGAGGTGTGGCTGCTCGCCGCCCCGCGGCAGGGGGTCATCAGCCTGCCCGTCTCGGCCCTCACCGAGGAGCAGGGCGTCTACTTCGTCTACGTCCAGCTCGACGAATCGTGCTACCGCAAGCAACCCGTCGTGACGGGCGCCACGGACGGCGAGCGCGTGGAGATCGTCGAGGGGCTCCGGGAGGGCGAGCGCGTCGTCATGCAGGGTGCCGTACACGTCCGGCTGGCCTCGGCAAGCAACGCCATCCCGGCCCATACGCACAACCACTAAAAACCGCACCGCGACATGCTGAACAGAATCATCCGCTTTTCGCTGCAGAACCGCCTGCTGGTTCTCGTCGCGTCGGTGCTGCTGCTCGTGGCCGGCACCTACCGGGCCATCCACGCCGAGGTCGATGTCTTCCCCGACCTGAACGCCCCGACGGTCGTCGTCATGACCGAAGCCAACGGCATGGCCGCCGAAGAGGTCGAGCAGCTGGTCACCTTTCCCATAGAGACCGCCGTGAACGGCGCCACGGGCGTGCGCCGCGTCCGCTCCTCATCGACCACCGGCTTCTCGGTCGTCTGGGTCGAGTTCGAATGGGGCACAGACATCTACCTCGACCGCCAGATCGTCTCCGAGAAGCTCGCCGCCATCGGCGAGAGCCTTCCCGACAATGTCGGCAACCCGACGCTCGGGCCCCAGTCGTCGATCCTCGGCGAGCTGCTCATCGTCGGCCTGACGGCCGACAGCACCTCGATGCTTGATTTGAGGACGCTGGCCGACTGGACAATCCGCCCGCGGCTGCTCTCGACCGGAGGCGTGGCGCAGGTGGCCGTACTCGGCGGCGACGTCAAGGAGTACCAGATCCTGCTCCACCCCGAGCGCATGAAGCACTACGGCGTGAGCCTCGGCGAGGTGATGGCCGTCACGCGCGGGATGAACCGCAACACCAACGGCGGCGTCATCTACCAGTACGGCAACGAATACATCGTGCGCGGCGTGGTCTCGACCGACGACGTCGCCCAGATGGGCCGGGCCGTGGTCAAGAGCGCGGACGGCACCCCGATCCGCCTCTCCGACATCGCCGACGTGCGCGTGGGCGCCCAGCAGCCCAGGCTGGGCCTGGCCTCCGAAAAGGGGCGTCCGGCGGTGCTTCTGACCGTGACCAAACAGCCCGATACGGGAACCATCGAGCTGACCGAAAAACTCGAGGAGGCCCTCGCCGACCTGCAGAAGAACCTGCCCCGGGACGTGAAGGTCTCGACCGACATCTTTCGCCAGTCTCGCTTCATCGAGAGTTCGATCGACAACGTGCAGAACTCGCTCTTCGAGGGGGCCATATTCGTGGTCATCATCCTCTTCCTCTTCCTGGCCAACGTCCGCACGACGCTCATCTCGCTCATCACGCTGCCGCTCTCGCTGCTCGTCTCGATCCTCGTGCTGCACTACCTCGGGCTGACGCTCAACACGATGAGCCTCGGCGGCATGGCCATCGCCATCGGCTCGCTCGTCGATGACGCCATCGTCGATGTGGAGAACGTCTGGAAGCACCTGCGCGAGAACCGGCAGCTGCCGACAGCACAACGCCGCCCGGTCATCGAGGTGGTCTTCGACGCCTCGCGCGAGGTGCGCATGCCGATCCTCAACTCGACACTCATCATCGTCGTCAGCTTCATCCCGCTCTTCTTCCTCTCGGGCATGGAGGGGCGCATGCTCATCCCGCTGGGCGTGGCCTTCATCGTGGCACTCTTCGCCTCGACAATCGTGGCCCTGACGCTCACCCCCGTGCTGTGCAGCTACCTGCTCGGCGGGCGGCGCGACGGAGGCATTCCGAAGGAGGCGTTCGTCGCCGTCTGGCTCAAAAAATACTACCGCAGCGCCCTGCTCTGGGCACTCAACCACAAACGGAGCGTGCTCTCGGCCACTGCCGTGCTCTTCCTCGCCGCACTGGGCACCTTTTTCACGCTCGGGCGGAGTTTCCTGCCCTCGTTCAACGAGGGGTCGTTCACGATCAACGTCAGCACCCTGCCGGGCATCTCGCTCGAGGAGTCGGACCGCATCGGACGGCAGGCCGAGGAGCTGCTGCTCTCGATTCCCGAGATCCGGACCGTGGCCCGCAAGACGGGCCGCGCCGAGCTCGACGAGCACGCCCTGGGCGTCAATGTCTCGGAGATCGAGGCACCGTTCGAACTCGACGGCCGCTCGCACCGCGAGCTGCTCAACGACGTGCGGCAGAAGCTCTCGACCATCGTAGGGGCCAACATCGAGATCGGACAGCCGATCAGCCACCGCATCGACGCCATGCTGAGCGGCACGCAGGCCAGCATCGCCATCAAGCTCTTCGGCGACGACCTGAACCGCATGTTCTCGATCGCCAACCGCATCAGGGAGGAGATCTCCGGCGTCGAGGGCATCGCCGACCTGAACGTCGAGCAACAGATCGAACGTCCGGAGCTAAAGATCGTTCCGCGACGCGAAATGCTCGCACGCTACGGCATCACGCTCCCGGTCTTCAACGAATTCGTCGCCGTAAACATGGCCGGCGAGGTGGTCTCGCAGGTCTACGAACAGGGCAAGACCTTCAACCTGGTGGTGCGCGCCGACGAGGCGAACCGCGGCTCAATGGAGCGGATCCGCGACCTGATGATCAACGACGGCAAGGGCAACCCCATCCCGCTCTCGTACGTGGCCGACGTAGTCTCGTCGAGCGGTCCGAACACGATCAACCGGGAGAACGTCAAGCGCAAGATCGTCATCTCGGCCAACACCGACGGCCGCGACCTGCGCAGCGTGGTGAACGACATCCGCGAACGTGTCGATGCATCGATCGAGCTGCCCGAGGGCTACCACATCGAATACGGCGGGCAGTTCGAAAGCGAGCAGGCGGCCAGCCGCACGCTGCTGCTCACCTCGCTCATGAGCATCGTCGTGATCTTCCTGCTGCTCTACATGGAGTTCCACAACCCGCTGCAGAGCGGCGTGGTGCTGCTCAACCTGCCGCTGGCGCTCATCGGCGGCGTCTTCGCCCTGCGCCTGACCACCGGCGAGGTGAGCATCCCGGCCATCATCGGCTTCATCTCGCTCTTCGGCATCGCCACACGCAACGGCATGCTGCTGCTGAACCGCTACAACCAGCTGCGCGACGCGGGCACGACACTCCGCGAGAGCATCGTCGAGGGTTCGCTCGACCGCCTCAACCCCATCCTGATGACGGCCCTCACCTCGGCACTGGCCCTCATCCCGCTGGCGCTGCGCGGCGACCTGCCGGGCAACGAGATCCAGAGTCCGATGGCGAAGGTCATCCTCGGCGGACTGCTGACCTCGACCTTCCTGAACGCCTTCATCATCCCGATCGTCTACGAGTGGATGCACCGCCACGACAAACCCGCAAACCCGGAAAACCGATAGAGCCATGATACGACAGATTCTTTTTCTCGCCGGCCTGTTCCTGTGCATGCCCCAGGGCGGCAAGTCCCAGCCGATCGACGAGCTGCTGCAGCAGATCGAGCGGAACAACAAGTCGCTGCAGGCGCTCCGCCAGGAGAACGAGGCGGCACGGCAGGAGATCCGGAGCCAGAACAACCTCGAGGACCCCTCGGTCGAATACAGCCCCTTCTACACGAAGGGTACCGACGGCATGTCGAGCTCGGAACTGGTCGTCTCGCAGGGCTTCGACTTCCCGACGCGCTACGCCGCCCGCCGCAAATCGGGGCAGCTGCAGAGCGAGTATCTCGACCGCCAGTATCTGGTCGCCCGCCGCGACCTGCTGCTCGGGGCCCGGCTGCAGTGCCTCGACTTGATCCGCCTGAACCGCACGCGCGAACTGCTCGAGGCCCGGCTGCGGAATGCCGGGGAGCTGCTTGCGCTCTTCGAGAAGCGGCTCGAAGAGGGCGATGCCTCGATCCTCGAGGTGAACAAGATCCGCATGGAACGCATGAATGCCACCACCGAACTGGCACAAAACGAGTCGGCCCGCCAACAGGCCCTTGCGGCGCTGCAGGCGATGAACGGCGACCAGGCTGTGGCATTCGGCGTGACGGAGTACCCCGAGGCCCCGGCCGTCGGGGAGTACGACCGCCTGCGCGACGAGCTGCTGGCGGCGGAACTCGAGGTGCAGGCCTCGGAGTCGGCCGTGCGTGCCGCCGGGCAGGAGGTCCGGCTCAACCGCCAGAACTGGCTCCCGTCGCTCGAAGTCGGATACCGCCGCAACACGGCCCTCGACGAGGCCAGCAACGGATTTCTCGTCGGCGCCTCGTTCCCGATCTTCTCCAACCGCCACAAAAGCCGCATGGCCCGGGCCCGTTACTCGGCCGCACAACTCCGTTCGGAGGAGGTCCGCCTGCAGGCCGATGCCCGCATCCGGGCGCAGTACGACGAACTCGGCCGCCTGCAGGAGACGATGCAGACCTACGACACGGCCCTGATGCACACGACGCTGGAGATGCTGCGCCGTGCGGTCGAGGACGGACAGCTCTCGGTAATCGAATACTACACCGAAGCCGACGGCATCTACCGCAACCTGCAGACCCTCGAGGAGCTCGAAAACCGCTACCACGCGCTGCTGGCCGAACTCTTCCGCAACAGCCTCTGAGCGGAGCGCCCCGAAAAAACCGGGAGCCGGCACCCTTGCGACAGGGTGCCGGCTCTTTCCTTTTTGAATCAGGGATATGCCTAAAGGCCTGTCGGGGCAGGCGCCCGACTACCGGAAGAGAATCTCATCGACAAAAAGATAGGGAATGCTGCCCGCGCCACCGTGCCACGAGGGGATAGGTCCGTAATTCTCGATTCTTATCCGCCAGTAACGGGCGCTGCGGGCATCGAAGCCAAGCGTCGGACGGTAGAGCCGCTTCTGCCCGGCATCCAGCCGCAGCGGGTCGTAACCGACCTCCAGCGGAGTCAGCCGTTCGGGATCGTCACCCGCCCACAGCCGGATCCGACCCGGCGGGAAGATCCACACGTCGGTATTGACGAGGTAGCCGACCATCAGCTCGGAGAGCGTCAGGGAACGCCCCATGTCGATCACGGCATCCAGATCGCACGCCCTGCCGGCGAAACCGCTCCAGCCACCCTCCGAAAATTCGATCGCCCCCCAACGTCCGTCGATCAGTTCGCTGCCGTCCGGGGCTCCGTACGTGGAGGTGGGGTCACGCAGCTCGATCCGCGGATAACCCTCCGGCAGGGCGGCCATCGGCGTTTCTACATAGTGCGCCACAAAGGGGTCGCTCGGGAGTCGTCCCCGCCGGAAAGCCACGGCGCACAGGGTGGCATCCCCCTCAAGCGGAATTCCCCGCTCCGCATCGTAAAGCGGCGACGAGGCCGTCGGGATGCTGCCGTCGAGCGTATACCGGATGGCAGCCTGCGGAGTCTCGCAACGCAGCCGTACGGTCTTCCGCCCCGAAAAGAGCCACTCCCCCTGCTCGTCGTAGACCGAATGGCAGGGAGTGTGGCGCGACTCCCCTCCCAGGCGGCGGTCCACCCGTGCCACGGGACGGTCCGATGCGGCGTGTCCCCACTGCGGATCGGGCGTATCGCCCATCTCCAGCACCAGTTCGCCGCCACGCATGAGCTGCTCATGGGCGATGTAACTCTTCCCGTACGGTCTGCCGTTCAACCAGGCCCGGCGGACATAGCAGTTCCGCTCCGAGTTGTTCACCGTCCGCACCGTGAAGCAAACCCCGTCGCCGAGGTGCAGTGTGGCCCGATCGAAAAGCGGCGAACCGATGATGTAGCGCATGTCGCCCGGACAGACGGGATAGAACCCCAGCGAACTGAAGACATACCAGGCCGAGAGCTGCCCCAGGTCGTCGTTATTGACCAAGCCCTCGGGCGTCGTGTCGTACTGCGTCTTCAGGATTTCGCGGATGACGGGACAGGCCTTGTAGGGCGCCCCGGCATAGGCATACAAATAGGGCATGTGATGCGAAGGTTCGTCCCCGTGGCCGTAATGGCCCAGGAACCCCGAAATATCGACGTGCTGCTCGCCTTCGATCGAAACTTCGGTGTGGAACAGCCGGTCGAGGAATGCGACGAATGCGGCATCGCCCCCGTGCAGGGCGATCAGCTCCGTGACGTCGTGCGGCGCATAGGTCGAGTAGCCCCACAGGTTTCCCGATATGTAGTTGCGGATGAGCGGAGCCCAGCGGGTCGTATCGGGAGACGAGAGAAATCCCGTCGTGGAGCGCGGATAGAGGTAGCCGTCGTCCGGCGAGAAGAGGTTCCGGTAACCGGCCGACCTCGCCTCGAAGCGGCGCGCCTCCCCGCGGCGCCCCAGGAAGCGGGCAACGCGCGAGATCGTCCAGTCGTAGTAGTTGTACTCGGTGGTCTTGGAGACGGAACAGCCGATCTCGGCCGGAACGAAATTCCAGCGCAGGTAGTGGTCCATGCCGCAGGGGCCGTAGGTCTGGCTGTGCTTGTCGTTGCTCGTGGCGGCATGGCACATGGCCCGGTAAGCCCCCTCAACGTCGATGCCCGGAACCCCCTTCAGGATGGCATCCGCCAGGATCGGCACCGTACTGTAGCCGATCATGCAGATATTGTCGTGTCCCAGACACTCCCACACGGGCAGCTCCAGCCCGGCCACCGTATGCCTCGACACCAGCGAATTGACCATGTCGGCGCTCTGTGCGGGTGCGGTCAGCAACAGCAGCGGATGCTGGGCCCGGTAGGTGTCCCAGGCCGAGAAATTGCTGTACTGCGGGAAAGGGGAGTGCAGCCGCCGCCCCTCGACGCAGTAGGCCCCGTCCACATCCGAGATGAGGTTGGGCGAGAGCGAGGCGTGGTAGAGCGCCGTGTAGAAGATCGTCGCCTCACGGTCGGAGGCCCCCTCCAGCCCGATGCGCGAGAGCTGCCGCTCCCAGGCCTCCCGGGCCTGCTCCCTCAACTCGTCGAAGGAGCGCCCGGCCGCCTCGGCCTCGAGGTTCCGCCCGGCGCCTTCGGCCCCGACAAACGAGATGCCGACCTGCACGCCGATCCGCTCGCCGGGTTTCAGGTCGCGGTACTCGACATAACCGATCGGGGCGTCCGCATCGTCCGTCTCGCGGAAACGGTCGAAGGGCCGGGAGAAGCGGGCGTGGAAGTAGACGGTGCGCGCCCCGGCAACCCCTTCGCCCACACGCTTGAAGCCGACGACCGTCACCGAGTCGATCACCGCGACGGAGATTCCCTCCACCCGCTCCATCAGGTTATGGCTCGGGTCGATCATGATCCGCCCGACCCCGCCTCTGCGGAACGTATAGCGGTGCACCCCGACGCGGGGCGTGGCCGTCAGTTCGACAAAGATATCCTCGTCGCTCAACAGAACGGCATAGTATCCCGGGGCTGCCCGCTCCGAGTCGTGCGAGAAGCGCGAACGGTAGCCCCCGTCGGGATTCTCGTCCGTCCCGGCGCTCAACTGCAGCTCTCCGCCGGCGGGCATGAAGAGGATGTCCCCGAGCCCGGAGAGCCCGGCCCCGCTGATGTGCGTATGGGCAAACCCCTTGATCACATCGTCGTCGTAATGATATCCGGCACACCGTTTCCACGAGGAGAAGTCGTTGCTGGGGCTGAGCTGCACCATGCCGAAAGGCGTGGTCGCCCCGGGATAGGCATGCCCCTTGCCGCCCGTCCCGATCATGGGATCGACCCGTTCGACGGGGCTTTGGGCGGCACAATACCCTCCCAGCAGGAGGGAAAGCAGGATGAAGACGCAGTGTTTCGACATGGCTGGCGACAAAAGGGAGGTGTCAGTTCGTTTGGTAAAGGATCGGCAGGGGCGGTTCGTCGGCCGACTCGGCCACCGGAGCCTGTTGTTCGAGGGGAATGCCTGTCAGCCGGTTGCGCAGCACCTTCAGCCCGTGCACCGGTGCAAACCAGACGCTCACCACCGTTCCCAGGCTGCCCCGGTCGGGCATGAGGGAGGCATAGAGCTCCATGTAACGGTCGAACAGACGCAGCGAACGGTTGCAGAGTGAGGCTGCCGCGGCCCGATCCTGTTCCGACAGGCTCCCGTGCGTGCTCCGCGTGAAGGGTTCCAGGGCGGATGCATGCCGGAAAGCCTCCAGATAGAGGATCGAACAGTCGATCCGGTTGGCCAGCAGATCCAGGTACTCCAGCCCCGGGAGACTCCTCGTTCCGGCCCGGACCGCTGCGATCCGGGCTCCGGCCGCCGCATAGAGCGCACTGCAACGGTCGATGTTCTCGCGCTTCATCCATGTGAACAGACCGCCGTTCGACCAGGCGCCCACCCAGCAGAAACCGATGTTGCCCAGATTCACCGTGGCATAGCTGTCGGCCTCGTTGATCAGGCGCATCGCCTCGGCATAGGTCTCCGCATCGCGAATACCCAGACGGCGGGCATACTCCTCATAGAATGCCCCGCGGGAGACACCCCGAGAGAGGCAGGCGTCCGCGGCAAAACGGAACGTCGTCCGGTTCTCCGCACTCCGCCAGTGGTTGAAGCAGATGCTGTGCAGCATCTCCCCGCCGCCGAGCCGCTCCATATGGCCGAACAGCCGCTCCAGCCCGTCGATCGCGTTCTGCTGCATGTACATCAGGCCGTCGAACTCGATCCACGAATAGATCTGCGTGTGCCGCAGATCGGCCGGGTCGGAGACGATCCGCTCCACGGCCGCCGCCACTCCGTCGCTGCCGTGCGACGGCATGATCGAGATATCGTGGCCGGGCAGATACTTCAACGCCAGGTGGTAGGCCGGACCCACCTGGTCCGGGATGCTGCAGTAGATGCCCAGAACGAACTTCCGGATCCCCTTCATGCCGGGATCGCACTCCATCCTCCGGATGGCCTCCATGTTGGTCCCGATCTGGTGGTAAAGTTCCGCCATGTCGGGCTGGCGATCCCGGATGGCGTTCATGACCAGCGTATCCGACAACACGTCGGAGGGGAAGAACTCCAGCAGTTTGGCCCGAACCTCTTCGGCCGTGTAGGAGGGTCCCCAGCCGCCGGTCTCCTCGGTCATGAGCTCCAGCGCATCGATCCGGGGATAGGTCCGGGCGATGATCTGCCCGAGGCGGACGGCACGTTCGACGGTCGAATGGCGCGGCTCGTAGGAGAACTGGACATAGAGTCCGAGCGACTTGGCGTAATCGAGCAACTCGCCCATCCAGGCGACGGCCCGTTTGCTCCGTTCGGGCACATCGTCGTAGCAGGGTTCGATATCCGGGATGCAGAAGATCGACCGGTTCTCGCGATTGACGGATTTCAGGAAGGGACTGTCGGAGAAGTCGTGGCGGTGTCCGTAGAAGAAACTGCCGGCATAGTTGGTCGAATCCTGCGAAACCGGCTCCTCGTGCCACATGAAAATGTAGCTGTGAACCACGAACTTGTTGAAGCGCATGCGCACGAGGTTCTCCAGATAGCGCTTGGCCTGATCGATCGGGTAGGAGGATATGTCCATCGGGAAGTTCACGTGCTGCCGGATACCCCGCCACCGGACATTGGGACGGATCCGCACGTCGGCATGGTCGAGCGCCGCCAGATCGGCCCGTTCGGGGCGGGTGACGCCCGTGATGTCGAACAGGAAGCCCATCCGTTCGAGCAGCGTATGGAGTCCGTTGGTCACCGAGATCGGATCTCCGCCGTATACGGTGATCCGGCGACCGTCCTCGCTCCGATAGCCGAAGCTCCCGTCGTCGATCGACGGATCGCACTCCAACCGGATCCGGCAGTTTCCTTCGAGTTCCGTCCCGGCAATGGCCGGCGCGAAGAAGGCGTCGATTTCGGAGCGCGCAAAGGCAAGTTCCCCGGGTTCGCAACCCGAGCAGGTCGTTTTCACCCCGGCAGCCCGCACGACCGGAGCGGCGATGCAGAGCAGGATGATGCACAGACTATTCAGCAGATGTCTCATGTCACTCGATGATGTAGGTTTCGATGGCGTACGGGGCCAGTTCGATAACCGGAGTCTCCTCGCCGGAGCTTCTCTCGAGCAGGTCCGCATGCCGTATTCTGTCGTATCCGGAGGCCGCCGTGAAGGGGACACGCACCGGCTCTCCGCTGCGGTTGTAGAGGCGCAGGACAATCCGGTCACCCTCTTCGGCCTTCTTGACGGTCGAAACGGCCGCCCGCCCGTCACCGACGGTGAAGAAGGAGCCCGACTCCGCAAGTCCGGCATCCGTCCACTGCCGGGTCGCAACGACGGCATGCAGGGGCATCCGGGCCTCCTCGAGGCGGCGTTCGAGCGTCATCCGATGCTCCCGCTCCTCGGACGAGAGGGTGAAGCGGAAACAGTGCGTTCCGCGCTGGCTGTAGAACTCGCCCTGGGGATGGCAGCTGCGCCGCGAGGCGAGCATGATCGGCTGCAGCACGGTCTGTGGGTTGTCGGGATGGATCGGATCGACATAATCGACCAGCGCTGCGCTGGTTGCCAGTCCGACGGCCACACCGCCCGACTCGCCCGCAATCCAGCCCGAAGTCGTCCGGGGGTGTATCTCCCGGGCCTCGTCCATATAGCGTTCTCCCGGGGCTCCCTGCATCTCGTCGATGCCCACACGCACCCGCCCGAAGGGGACGCCGTAGGCAACATGCCCGGAATCCCTGAGCGGGAAGAGCTGTCGGTACTCGAGATAGTGCGTCCCGTCGAAGTTGCGGATCTCCGTGTCGAAGTCGATCCGCTTGCGGTTGCGGTAGAGCCGGAGCGTACGCACGATCTCCGCATTTTCGAAGGGAGCGACGCTGCGGTAGAGCGTATAGACCGGACCCGTCTCGGCCAGCTCCCAGCGGGGATTGATCGCTGCGGCCGACTCCAGATGGTCGGTCGTCGGCTTCTGCATGGTCGAGAACTCGCCGGCGCCGTTTCCCACCGAACGCAGGGCGACCACATCGCCGATGGCGTGCAGCGACGTATCGAAGAGCGCCTCGCCGCTCTGCTTGTCGAAGATCTGAGAGAGGATGCTGTCCCGGAACTCCAACCGGTAATAGACCGATTCGTTCTCCGGCAGATCCGCAGTCTCCCCGCGTTTCGCGGCCCGACGCTCCTCTTTCAGATAGAGCGTCGTATAACCCATGGCCGGGACATTGGCGGCCTCGATCTCCAGCGAGCCGTCGGCCGCCGTCTGGACGGCGCACGGCCGGCCGGCCGCATCCGTTGCCCGCAACCCGGAGGCACTGCCCCCGGGCAGTCTGTCGGAGGGGATCCGCACCGACCCCGAACGCGCCCACGAAGCGCCGTTGTAGACCACGACCGGAAGCCCCTGCCTCCGTTCGGTACGCACCCCGCAGGTCAGCGTTCCGAGGATCCGCGGCAGCAGCGTCTCGGCCTGTCCGCGGGCAAAACGGTATTTGGCGGCGAAGAGCGAATCGGTGATGTTGCCCCGGTTGCCGCCCCACCCGTGGTCGGGATAGATGAGGGCCTTCCACGCCCGGTCGATCTCCTCCTTCGGATAGCTGTCGAAGTTCCCTTCGGCCAGAGCCAGCGCCGAGGCGAAGAGTTCGGTCTGCGGCAGGAGCGTTGCAGCGGCTCCGTAGTCGGCGAATGCGTCGGCATGCGTCGCACTGTGGATGTACTGCCACAGATCGGGCCGTTCGCCCCGGATCTGCGGATATGCGTTGTCCACACGGGAGAGACTGTCCATGAAACGGTCCGCGGTCGAATGGCTCAGCTGCGGAAACTCCGTACCGCGGCGCCGGGCCTCCTCCTTCATCCCTTCGATCCAGTCGTAGTAGGTCCGGGCCCGGCTCATGTCCTCGGCCGAAAGCATGCCAACCACACGCGGCTGCGCAGGATTCTTCCGGTAATCGGGAAACTCCTCCATGAAATCAACGAACTTGTTGATCCCCAGATTGATGTTCTTGTGCAGGAACTGAGCCGCCCGGGTATAGTGTCCCGGCGTATAGACCCGCACGCTGCTGCCGTCGGGGGCAAACCAGTCGTAGATGCCCAACTGGTGGCGGCTGTACATCAGGTGATCGACGCCGCACTTCTTCAGGATCTGGGGCATCTGCAGCGTACGTCCCGGGACGTCCACGTTCCAGTAGGTCCGCTGCCGCGCTCCGGGAAACTCCCGCTCGACCCACCGCTTGCCGAAATAGAACTGGCGGACCAGCGCCTCGCCCGACTGCACCTCCTCATAGGGCTGCGTATAGGATGCCCCGATTCCGAGCCGTCCGGAGGCGATGTACCCTCCGATCTCCGACCGGCGGTCGGGATGGCGCTCGAGATACTCCTCGAGGATCAGTGCATCCTCGATGTCGTAGCGGTAGTCGGGATGGCGGGCCAGCAGGTCGAGCGCCGGCGAGACGATCAGCCGGTCACGGGCCTCGATGCAGTTGTAGGGCGAGTCCATCCAGGCTATGTCCTGATGGCTCGACACCAGGATATGTACCTGCGCATTCCGCCACGGGCCTCCGGCCAGACGGTCGAACGCCTCCCCGGCATCGGTCCGCTGCCGGGAGATGCGGACACCTTCCTCTTCGGGCCGGACCGTGACGAGCACCCCGCCGTCGATCCGGTATTCGGACTGCGGATTGCGCAGATCGGCCACCTCGAAGAGCGTATGCCCCTGCCACTGCAGGGCGACGGCCGCCCCCTCGGGGCAGCGGCCGACGGCCCGGTCACCGCCATCGGCAAAGCGCACCTGCACAGGCCGCCCGTCACACGTCACGAGGGCCGTACGCCCGATCCACTGCGTCCCGGCGGCGATCTCCACACCCCGGTCGGTCGCCGAAAGGACGAACAACTCCTCCACGGCGGCCCGCGACCGGAGCTCCTCGAGCAGTTCCCGATTCTTGAAGATCATGAAATAGATGTTGCTCTCGGCCTTCTCGCCGATCAGGCGGAAGCGCACCGGACGCCCCGCTTCGACCAGCTCTTTCGGAACCAGGAGCTCCATGAAGCCCATCCGGTCACCCCACTGGTTGCTGTCGTAGGCCGAAAAGGTGCACACGACGCCCGCATCGGTGGTCTGCTCCCAATGCTGCCCCGGGAGGTTGGTGAGGGCGCCGCACGGACGCCCGTCGATCCACAGGGAGAATTCGCGGGGCTGCGCGGACTGGTCCGCGCTGATCAGGAAGAGGAAACGGGCCCCGTCTGCGTCGATCCGTTTCACCGGATCGCTCTCCCACTCCATGACCATCTGCCCGTTCGATGCCCGGGTAATCATGGCCTCGGTCTTGTCGTTCCAAAGATTGTCGTAACCCCACTCCTCACACCGCACGGCCCGGGCATAGCCGTTCGTAAAGTCGTCGGCCCGGCCGGCATAGCTCCGCTGGAGCCGCAGGGTTTCAAAGGTCTGCGCCCGGGCCGTCCAGGCCGCAGCCGCCATCAGGATACCCAACAGAATATGTCTCATCGGTTGTCGGTTTTTCGGTATTCATCCTCGTAAACGCCCATCCGTTCAATCGGCAGGGGCTCGAAGCCCTCGATGCGGCGATAGGCCTCCGCATCGGGTTTCAGACGGTAGTCGCCGCCCTTCCAATCGACGAAACCCGGATCGTCCTGCGTACAGAAGTTGTTCGTCTCGGTGCCCTGTGCATGCGGTCCGTCGAGCTTCAGGGGCGCCTCGCGGCTGCCGACGATCAGGTTTCGGGTCATGCAGTTGCGGCGCGGGCGCATGCCCTCCCACTCCTGTCCCTCGACAATCGGGTCGAGGTAGTTCATCAACTCGGGATAGCGGTCGCTGTAGGGGGCCGAATAGATATCCACGCACTGCGTGAGCCGGTACCTGAGCAGGCCGTTTTCGCCGAAACAGGCCGGCCCCTGGTCACGGGCCCAGGTATAATAGTGCGACGAAATGTACATCGTCGAGGCGACGGGATTCACCACGATGTTGTTCACGAACTTCAGGTCCCAGCCCGTGTTGGAGAACATCACGCCGTGGGTCGTGTTCATGTCCACGAACAGGTTGCCGTAGACCAGCACGTCCGTCGAACTGTCGTCGCAGTAGATTCCCATGTTCATCCGCTCGGGATTTCCGCACCGCTCGAAGCGGTTGTAGCGCACGATGTTCCCGCGGCTGCTCGGATCGCGGCCGATATACCACGGCGAGGTGTCGTTCGAGTTGAGCGTCACGTCGTGGATGTAGTTGTACTCGAACAGGTGCTCGTTGCCGGAGACGTAGATTCCCTGCCAGTCGGAGTCGTGGATCTCGCAGTGCGAAACCCGGTTGCCGCACCCGTTCACGCTGACCGCCGCCCACAGGAACTTGTTCCGGCGGTTGTAGTTGGTCATCCGGCAGTTCTCCACATAGCTGTTGCCGGGGGTCAGCGAGACCTTGTCGCCGCCGCTCAGGTAGACAGCGCCGCTGCCCGTGTTGTAGATGTCGCAGCTGAGAATGCCGTTGTGCATCCCGGCCTTGCGGTCCCAGTGGGGATATTTGTAGATGTGCCCCTGCAGGTTGCCGATACGGCGCGAGACGGGACGCCCTTCGTAATCGTCCACCGTGATGTGGGGGAAGGTCTGTTCGGCCCCCTGGCCCATGAAGACGCCGCTCGTCCCGACGTTGCGGATCGTGCAGCCGGCAATCACGTTGTGGTTGGACCGCTCGATGTAGACCCCGATGCCGCGGCCGCACTCGATGGTCAGGCGTTCGAGGCGGAGGTACTCCACCCCTTCGAGACAGACGATCGGATCTTCGAGGATCGAGACCTGGATGTTCGCCTTCCGGATGTCGGAAGGCGGATAGAAGTAAAGGATTCCGGATTCACGGTCGAGATACCACTCCGAGGGGCGGTCGAGCTCCTCCAGGATGTTGTATGCGAAATAGTGCTGGTAGGCGGCCCCCGAGGCGATGCCGTAAAGGTGCGGCGAGGCGAGCGTCACGGTACCCTTCCCCGGATCGATCGAGGCGACGCGGATGTTGTCGTCGGCAAACCCGTAGTTGAACGTACCCTGGAGCCAGACATCCTTCAGACCGGCCCATGCCGCGTGGCGGTCATCGGTGTAGCGGAACACGCCCGGGCGGTCGGAATAGTCTCCGACGCGGGGCGACGACCCCGGATCGAGCACCTCCCCGATCCGGATCCACCCCTCGTTGGGATAGCGGGCCAGCTCCATGGGCTCGCCGTCGAAGAAGAACTCGAGCGGGGCCACGGGCACGCTGGCCGAATGCCCGTACTGCACGATCTCGCCGAAGGAGTCGATTCCCAGCGCCCGCAGGTCCGCACAGACAATGTGCGAGGCGGCCTTGGGGTTCAGCCGGCGCCGGATGGCCGGATCCTTGACCCGGCCGAACGCCGATCCGGGAATGTTCACGCCCCCGCACAGCGAAACCCGGGCACCGGGCGCAGCCTGCCAGACGACCGGATGGTCCGGATCGCCTGAATCGAGGCCGTTGAACACGAGCGGTTCGTCGAGTTCGTAGTTGCCCGCAGCGATGACGACCGTAATCGTTTCGGGCTGGTGCCAGATGGACTTGTAATGGCGGACGCACTGTTGTGCGGCACGGAGCGTGGCGACCGGAGCCTCGCGCGTTCCGGGGTTACTGTCGTTGCCGGCGGGCGAGACGTGGATCTCGATGGCCGAGGCGGTCGCCGCAAAACCCAGGGCAGCGGCCGCAGCATATATCTTTCGAAGGAAAATCATGTTGTTTGCTCATTCAGGTTGTTCGATTCAATGGCTCATGGATTCGGGGGCAGCCCACACGAACTCCTTGTCCGACTGGAGCTTGTACACGAATCCAAGTCGGTCCCACGCCCGGGGGCGACCGCCGTCGGGGTAGTTCAGGAACGTCATCCGGAAGGCGTGGCGCCCCTTTTCCAGCGCCCGGGTCCCGCGGCCCAGCTGGTGCATGGCCAGTTTCCCGTCGTTATTGACCACCTCCTCGGAGTCGATCTCCAGCCGGTCGGCATCCGTACCGAAAACATAGACGCCCGACTCCGGGATGTCGATATATCCCGTGAAGATGGCCGCACCTCCAGCCTGCTCGCCTTCGAACGGGAAGGCGAAATCGGGCAGCACCTCGGGTGCGCCCCACTGTGCCGCGCCGAGGTCCCCGAGCCGTCTGAAATCACCGCAGGCAAGGGTCCGCACGATCCCTGGTTCGGTCTCCACATCGGCGGAGGGGGCCAGTTGCGTCCGGCTCACCGTAAAACGCCGCTCGGGCGAGAGCCGTCCGGTCGGCAGCAGCGTCGCGACCCGCACGACACACTCCTCATCGAGCGTGAGCGGTCCGTTGAGCACCTCCGAGGAGGCGGTCGGGGCCGACCCGTCGAGCGTATAGACCATCGGATAGTCGCGCGTATTGGTCAGCCGCAGCGTGACGGAGTCGAGGAAGCGCACGTCGGAGCATGCCACTCCTTCGGGCATCGGGATGTGGTAGTTGATTCCGTGCAGGTCCAGCCGCACGTGCTGGTTCTCCAGGCTGCGGGTGAATCGCCCGAAATCCTTGTTGGCCGGAAGGCTCCACGCCAGTTCGGCCAGCGCCAGGGTGCGCGGGAAGAGCTGGTACTCGACATCCTCGGGCCCGTAGGCATATTCGGTCCACATGTTGGCCTGCACACCCCAGATCAGGTGCCGCTTCTCGGGAAGGATCTGTGCCGGATAGGGGTCGTAGCCATAGACCTGGCTGAGCGGGATGTTCCACCCGTAGGCAAGCCGGTCGCTCTCCATGGCGCCCTGATACATGTTCATGTACATGTACCCGATCGGGGTCATGATCACCTGGTTGCCGTGGTTGGCCGCCGCGATGCCACCCTCCTCGCCGCGCCACGACATGACGGTCGCCGTGGGCGAGAGACCGCCCTCGAGGATCTCGTCCCAGCCGACCAGCCGGCGGCCGTGCGCCTCGAGGAAGCGGCCGATGCGGTGCACGGCATAGGCCTGCAGCTCGGCCGGCGTCTTCAGCCCCTCGCGCTCCATCAGGGCGCGGCACTTCGGGCAGGCCATCCACGCGCGCGACGAGGCTTCATCCCCGCCGATGTGGATGAACTCCGAAGGGAAGAGCTCCAGCACCTCGGAGAAGACCCGCTCCAGAAAGACGTAGGTCTGCTCGTTGCCGAGGCAGAACTCCCCGCTCGTGCCGGGCTCGCCCGAGCACGAGAGCTCGGGATAGACCGCCAGCACCTCCTCCGAATGGCCCGGCATCTCGATTTCGGGCACAACGGTGATGTGCAGCGAGTCGGCCAGCGCCAGCACATCGCGCACCTGCTCCTTCGTGTAGTAGCCGCCCGAGGCCTCGGGATCACCGCGGCGGGCATAGCGGCTGCCGCCGCGGCGCCACTCCTGCCAGGTTTTTCCGACGCGCCAGGCTGCCTCCTCCGTCAGCCGCGGATAGGCATCAATGGCCAGGCGCCAGCCGGCGCCGTCGGTCAGGTGCCAGTGCAGGCGGTTGAGCTTGAGCGACGCCATCATGCGCAGCTGCTTCTTGACGAACTCCGCATCGAAGAAGTTGCGCGAGACGTCCAGATGCAGGCCGCGCCAGGCAAAGCGCGGATAGTCGGTGATCTTCTGCGCCGGGATGCGGTCGCCGTACTGCGCATGCAGCTGCAGCAGCGTCTGCAATCCGTAGAAGAGCCCCGCCTCACCGTGCGAACGAACCGTGATGCCGGCCGGCCGGATGGCCAGCACATAGCCTTCCGGAGATGCGGGCAGCGAATCGCCCTTCGAGAGGACGAGGTGCAGGTAGTTCTTGGCCGCGTGGCGTTTGCGCTCCTCGCGCACGCACTCGATCGGCGTCGAGAGCAGGTAGTCGGCCAGCGGCTGCGCCACCGAATCGGGGGCGTCGATCCACAGCGACAGCGGCGTATGGATTTTGAAGCTGCCCGGAAATTCGCGCACGGCGACGGGCTCGGGAAGCAGCGCATTCTCCTGCGCGCTGCGTTCGCAGGCGCCGCACAGCAGCAGCGTCGCGACAAGAAACAGAAAGCGATTCGGGAACATGTGGAAAAACCGATTGCGAGGCCGACTGCCCGGCCCGGGGATTGCGGACGGCCCGGGATCGGAGGCCGCTCCGCCACGGCTCCGTGCGGCAGGCGTCCGCACGCCGCGCAGCCGGCGGGAAGCATCAGATCGGGGTCCGTTCATTTTGTTCATGCAGTTTTGTCCAAAATTACGAATAAATACGCAAAAACGAGGCTTCGGGAAGTCAAAAAAACGGAGACTTTCCATTTCTGACAGAAAGTCTCCGTTCGCTGTTCCGTCTGACGACTCCTTTACGGTTGTCGCTCAACGGGTTGCGTCATTCGTCGTGTCAGTTCTTGCCGTACACCTCGAACTCGGCAAAGTACCAGTAGTACGCCTCGACTACCTCGAACTTGAGGTAGCGGACATCGGCCGGCAGCACCAGTGCGATGTAAAGCGGCGTGTAGGAGCCCGTCGGAGCATCGTAGCGGTCCATCTCGCCCCACGACGACCAATCCACACCGTCCACCGAGCCCGAGACGCGATAGATGCGCGGCACGTAGCCGACATAGTCCGAGGCACCCTGGAAGCTCAGGCCGTAGACGGTCTTCACCTCCTGCATGTCGATGACGAACGACTCGTCGTCGATGTAGGTCATGGTGTTGTTGTCGAAGAGCTTGTTGCCGATGGAGGCGGGGTCCACCGTCCACGTCGAGTAGTCGAACTCAACCCACGAAGGATCGAGCGCCGAGAGGAAGGTCATGCGGTCGAAGACCTTGAGGACCGCGATCGCGCAGGAGCCCTGCTCCTCCGACATCACGGCTGCGGTCTCGTCGCCGGCCGGAGCGGCGGTCAGCTGGACCATGCACTCGAACGGCTGGTCGTCCATCTCCAGGAAGTCGTCCGTCAGCGACCAGACGGTCGAGGTCGACTCGAGTTTGCCGGCCGTAACGGTCAGCTGCGAGGCCGAGAAGCGTTCGCCGCTGTTCTCGGGAGCACCCGTCGAGGAGACCGTAAAGGTCAGGTCATGCAGCGCGGGCTTGTCCAGTACGACCCGGTACTCGTAGCTGATCGGGTCCGTATTGATGATGCCGCCCTCGATGTAGGCGCGACGGAACTCGGCCGACGTGCTGCCGTCGACACCCTGAACCGACGCCACGCTCACGTAGGCCTCCTTCTCGATCTTGAGACGGGCCTCGGACTGCGTCAGATCCAGTCGGGAACCATCGGCTGCGATAAGCCGCACGCCCAGTTCGTAGGTCTTCGCCGCGTACTCGCCGTCCATGAACGACAGGTCCTCGTCGAGCAGGCTCACGGTCACCGAGGCCGAGATGCTGCCGGCCGGGATGTGCAGCTCCGTTTCGCTGATCGACACGCGATCCGTCGGAATGTCCACGATGATCGGCTCGACCTGGAAGGTTGCATCCTCCGGGCTCGGCGTGGCCAAAGTAAAGACATAGGTGCGGCTCATCGGTGCATCGGCCTGCAGCGCGCCCGTCACGGGAGCGTAGGTCACGTTGACCGTCGCCTCGTTCGCACTCTCCGTGCCCTCGATCGTGATTCCGACCGGAACCTCGGGATAACCGGCCAGATCCAGCTCCTCCTCCTCGCGGCAGCCCGCAAGCATGCCGCTGCCGAGAACCAGTGCGGAGAGGAGCGTCAGTTTCCAAATATTTTTCATGGTTGTAGTCGTTTTATGTGGTTATTACAGATCGTCGGGGAAGACATACGGCTTCGGATCGTCCTTCTTGTAGAAGGTCGTCGGATAGGCCAGCGGCGAGCCGTAGAGGGTCTCCACACCCGACAGCATGGAATACGAACGGGCGAAGTTCTCCGGTGCGAGCGCGAAGCCCATGAACCAGCCGTAATTGCGGTCAAGGATGTTCTGCGCCGTGCTGGAACTCATGGAGGGCCATCCCTGGTTGAACTCGATGGAGATGCCCGAGCACTTCGAGATGCTCATGTTGCCGATCGGAGAGGACGAACCGCCGTAGTTGGCTACCACCACGTCGATCCATTCGTCGGCATCCACACCGTCCACGCTCTCGGCCCCGTACATGGCGCCGTAATCGAAGACCGTCACCAGTTTGTCGGGCATCAGCTGCTTGGTTTCGTAGCACAGGCGTGCGGCAGCTTCCTGCGAACGCGAAGCGAAGTAGGGATTCGACAGATCGGGCGAGGTCGAGTACTCGTCATCGTAGTTCACGCCGTCAAGGTTGTAGGCGTAGACGTACTCGGCCACTTCGGCGGCGAAGTCACGCGCACCGATATCGGAGAGCTGCGCCAGACCCGACTGGTCGTGGTTGCCCAGCAGACCCAGCAGCACCTTGATACCGCGTTTGCGCAGCGGCTGGAGGTAGGTCTCGTTGTTGTCGAGCAGGAACTGCACGTTCGGGTTGCAGTTGACGTAGGCGCGTCCGGCTGCGGCATCCCAGTTGATGTTGGCGGCAAAGAGCACCACGGCATCCCACAGCAGCTTGCCGTTCTCGAGCTTGAAGGTCAGGGCGTTGAGCGGGTTGGTACCGTTCACCTCGAAGAAGAGGAATCCCTTGGGGTGACCTTCGCCCTTGTCGCAGTCGGCAAAGTTCCCGGCCTGCTCCGTATCGCCGTTGATGAGGTAGAGGCAGTGCGAAGCCTCCTCCTTGAGCGTGATGCCGTCGGCCTCGACGACCACCGGAATGGCGTAGACGACACCGGCAGCGAGTTCCGTGCTCGGCGAAACGGTCATCGTGGCCGTAGCCCGGGTGGCATCGGCCTCGCTCACGGTAAAGGCGCCGTCGTTGGCGAACGAAACCAGCGTCTCGGGATAGAGTTCGTAGGCGGTGCCGTTGGCCGCGTTGTAGCTTTCAAGGTAGGCGGCGTCGACCGAAGCCCGGGCCGAGAGCGTACCCTCGTAGGCACGGGTGAGGCCGAACGACAGCGTGGCGGTGTACTCCTGACCGGTCGGGGCGATCGTCACGACCGACTGATTGCTGGCCTGATCCAGCAGGTAGCCGTTCGTCTCGTAGATGGTCTCGTAGGGAGTTTCGTCGATCGGCTTTCCGGCCTCGATCTCCTCGGAGCACGCAACTCCCAGCAGCGCACCGGCCACAAGGGCGGCAGCTGCAAACGTGCGGATTCTGAAATATCTGAAGTTCATGACAGATTCAATCTATTGGTTCGACTTGAGATTATTCGGGGAGCTCGACATTCACCCACGTCGGCGTACCCTCGCCGGTCAGATTCGTGCCGTTGCCGGTTGCGTCGTTGATGACATTGCCGCTACCCTCGTTGAATTTCCAGTAGGCCAGCAGCCCGTCGGTCGTCGGATCGACCGTGTACATGCTCGAAGCGATCTGCTCCTGCGTGCGCTGCACGGTCCAGATGCGAAGCTCGGAGATCTCGCCGGGCAGCCAGCGGTTGTCGTCGTAGGACTTGCCGACATAGCAGCCGCTATTGAGCGATACGCTGCCGCTTGCGGCGTTGTCGGAGGCCACGACCTCACCGTTCTGGTAGTAGATGCGCTCGCCGGTCGTGGCATCCCATACCACGGCGATGTGAACCCACTCGTTGACGGGAAGACCCGGTGCCGCATTGGGCGACGGCCAGTTGCCGTTGGGGTTCACCAGCTGGAGCTGGTTGCTCGGACGGTCGGCATCGCCGATACGGATCAGGAAGTTGCCCTCGATGCCGAAGACGGAGCTCAGCACGGAGCCCGAACGGCCGTCGTCCCAGTCGGCAACGCGGATGAGCGCCTCGACGGTGATCGTCTTCAGGCCGCTCACGTTGACCGAGCTCGACCAGTTTACCGGGAAATACATCTCCGAGATGTCGGCCACGACGTTGATGAGCGCGGCGCCCTTGAATATGAAGTAGACCGTGCGCGTGCTCTCGAGCAGCGAGATGCCCTGAATGTCGGCCACGGTGACGGGAAGCACGTAGCGCAGGTCACCGTTGAGCTCGTTCGTGTTGGTGAAGTTCACGACGATGTCGTTGCCCGTCACGTTGCCCTTGCCGATCGAGATGACCTTCTCGGGAATCGAGAAGTACTCGGCAGGCAGACCCACGGCGTTGTCGCCGTAGACCATGTTGTAGCGGGCGGCCATGTCGGGACGGCCCTCGAAGGTCACCGTCACGTCCTCGGGTGCGGGCAACGCCAGACGGGCCGAGATCGTGCGCGAGTCGCTGACGATGTCGTCGCGGATGAGCAGGTCATCGGTCAGCTGGGCGGACGAAATATAGAGCTTGTTGTCGAAATGATGCTCGGCGGGATCCTCGTTCTTGCACCCCGTGAAGGCCACGGCGGCAAGCAGGAAGAGCGTCAGCGATATTTTATCGAATTTCATGGCGTAAGTTAGTTTTTAGGTGAAGGATTCATGATGTCGATGGCCTCACGCAGATGGAAGTAGATCGGCGTGTTGTCGTAGTAGTCGTACTGCGCATTGAGGATCAGCATGCCCGCACGCGTGAAGTCGGAGGGCTGCCCTACCCAGAGTGCGCCGCCGCGGATCGACCGCTCGGCATTGCCTTCGGCATCCGTCGTGCCGAGGTATCCGTAGATCTTGTCCTCGTCGTTGTAGCGCGTCGTCTCGGTCGTGACGATGAAACGGTCCGCAGGTACGTCCCCGCTGTCGACGGCGGCGCTCGCGGCGATGGTCATCTCCGAGAGGTTGCTGGCCGACGTGGTCTCCAGAATGATGTAGTTGCAGTCGGCAAGCAGCGGCTTGTTCGCGGCAAGCACATACTGGGCGAGACCGCGGTAGGCGAAGAAGGCCGACTTGTGGCTCTCGCGCCACGTGGCCACCGTATTGAAGTAGGCGGCCTGACGGGCACTGTACTGTGCCAGCGCCTCCTCGGTCATGCTCGCCGTCGAACGGCCCACATAGGTGAAGACGACACCGTCATAGCCATACTTGTCGCACAGGCCGAGCTGCTCGTTCGTGCGGTCGGCAATGTAGGTCAGGGCCTGCTCCTCGGTCAGCGTGGCATCGGCCTTCAGCATCTCGGTCCACTCGGCCTCAATGGTCGCATAATCGATCGCATAGCCGACGCGCGTACCCTTCTCGCGCACCTTCTTCATCTCGCTCACATAGCCGGCATGCAGGTTGTCGGGGTTGTTCAGCAGAATGACGTCCAGGCTGTCGGGCAGTACGGTGAGCCGCTCCGCCTGACGCGTCGGGCCGCTGGCCACGTTCTCGAACGAGGCCATCGCCACCTTGTGGCTGCCGGCCTTGTAGGCCTTCAGGTTCTTGACATAGTCCGCGTAGAGACCCTGATCCATCGAAGGGGTCTTGATGTCGAGATTCTCATATTCCGTCCACTCGCTGCATGCGGCCAGCAGCAGGGCCGATGCGGCAAACAGAGAGGAAAAGCGCAAGCCTTTTTTCACGGTATTTTTCATGGTTTTCGTTTTTCAGTTGGTTAGTTCTTTTTCGCCCACCACAGGTCGGTCGACATCAGGTCGGGACCGCCCAGCAGCGTGGATACGGCATTCTGTACGTTCTGTGCGTTGCTGACGTACTCGTCGTGCGGGTAGCGCATGCGGCGTGCACCGCGGTTGGAATCCACCTCGCCGTTGCTCATATTGCCGGCCGCGGTGGCGGGAATCAGGTGCGGGTAACCCGTGCGGCGGTAGTCGGCCCAGGCCTCGTTGCCCAGCGGGTAGTTGGCGATCCACTTCTGGATCAGGATACGCTCCTGCATCTCATCCTTCGAGCCGTCGACCCACTTGACCGAAAGCGTCGAGAGCTGCGCATTGTAATCGTTCGACCCCGACGGATCGTCGTAGATCTCGGGCACGGCGGTCTCCTGAGCCAGGTAGGTATCGGCTCCCGTCACACCCCACTGCTCGAACGACAGGCGGACACCCTGCTCGTAGAAGTCCTTGGCCGTGCCGCCCATGTTGAAGCCGTAGACGGCGACACCCTCGGCGCGCAGGAAGGCCACCTCGGCGGCGTTCATCCACTGCAGGGCATCGTTGGCCTTGATGTTCGGGCCCGAGAACTTGTGACCGATGGCACCGTGCTCGGGAATCTCGATACCGTGGCGAAGACCCACGTAATCGTAACCCTCCCACTCGCTCTTGGTGAAGTACATCTCGCGGCGCGGATCATCATATCCGTTCATGTAGCAGATGATGTCGGCTGCGGCGTGCGTATCGCCCGTCGAGGTGCAGGCCGTACCGTCGTCGTGCGTGGAGACGCGGTTGTAGTTCACGGCCACGTAGAGCGGGTTCTGCACGCTGCCGAAGTAGTGCCATGCGGCGTTGTCGGCGTTCGACGTGATCAGACCGCCCGGATCGTTGACAGCCTCCTCGGCCTTCTCGCGGGCCACATCGGGCTTCACGTTGGCGATGCGGATGGCCAGACGCAGCTTGAGCGAATTGGCGTAGCGGATCCACTTCTTGATGTCACCGCTGTAGACGTAGTCGGCCGTAGCCACAAGCTTGTACTCCGAATTCTCGTTCAGCGTGGCGATCGACGCGTCGAGCTCGTCGAAGAAGGCCATGTAGATCTCCTCGACCGAGTCGTAGGGGGTGTTGATGCTGCCGTCGGCACCGATCTTCGAGTAGGGAATCGGGCCGTAGGTATCCGTGATGCGGTGCATGGCGGCCACCTTGATGATGTTGGCGATGGCCATGGGCACGGGCGAACCGGTCTGCTCCGACACGGTCTCGATGATGCCGAGGTTGGTGTAGATCACCGGAATCACCTTTTCCGACTTGAGCAGCACGTTGGTCCAGTCGTCCGTCGGGTTGTAGTTGGAGATGGTGTTCTCCCAGCCGGCATTTGCCGGGGCGAAGTAACCGGCCAGCGGACCGCCCATCAGGGCCTCGGTGAACTGTGCCGTGTTGACATCCGACGAGATCACGCCGCTGGCCAGCGAGTTCATGGCCGAGCCGAGCGCATAGTCGTCGGCGGTCAGGTCACCCGGCTGATAGGGGTTCGAGTTGATGTCCAAATAATTCGCCGTACACGACACCGTGCCCAACAGCAGCGCTCCGGCAAATATCTTGCTGATTGTATGTTTCATGGTCGTAAGTCTTTAGAATTTGAGTCGCACGTTGAAGCCGATGTTGCGCATCGAAGGCATCATGAAGTAGTCGATACCCTGATAGAAGTTGCCCGTCGTGGCGATGCTTTCGGGATCGAACGGAGCCTTGTTGTAGATCATCCACAGGTTGCGGCCCACGAGCGAAACGGTGATCTCGCAGACGCCGCGCAGAGCCTTGCGGGGAATCGTATAGCCGATCGAAGCCTCCTGCAGACGGACGTTCGTGGCCGAGTAGGTGTAGTACTGCGGGATCGAGTTGCCGCTGCCGACGGTCGTGTACCATACCTGCGGATCGATGCGGTCGCCGCCGTTGATCGACACGTAACCCAGGTCGCGGGCTGCGGCCGTAGCCTCCGACACGCCGTAGTTGTCGAGCATGGCCTGCGTGCGCGAGAAGACCACGCCGCCCAGACGGGCCGATACCATGAATCCGAAGTTGAAGTTGCGCCAGCGGAAGTCGTTGCGCCATGCCATGTTGGCATCGGGCAGCACGGAGCCGAGCTTGATGTAGCGGTCCGACGAGAGTTTCTCGGTGGTCAGCTTGCCGTCCGGATCGATGTAGATGTTGTTGTTGCTGTCACGCTTCAGGTCGACGAGCGAGTAGAGGTCGCCCATCGTGCCGCCCTCCTTAAGCAGGAAGCGCGTGTCGCCCAGACCGCCCATGTTCAGCAGCGAGAGGTTCAGCGTCTCGCCCGTCACGGGGTTCACGGCGTTGTCCGACAGCGAGAGGATCTTGTTCTCGTTGGCCGAGAAGGTGTAGCTCGTATTCCACGAGAACTTGCCCCACGTGTTGCGGTAGTTGAGCGCGAGCTCGACACCCTGGTTGCGCACCGAACCGGTCTGCAGGTAGATCTTCGACCAGCCCGAAACAGGCAGCTGCGGGTCGAACGTCTGGTTGGCGGTCTTGGCGTTGTAGTAGGTCACATCGAGTTCAAAGTGCTTGAGGAAGCGCATGTTCAGACCGACCTCGAACGACTTGGTGCGCTCGGGCTTCAGGTTCTCGATCGGGTACTGCGTCGTGTTGGCCCACTGCTGCAGGTTGCCCGTCCACTCGTAGCGCGGGTTGGCCAGGAAACGCTCGAAGGCCACACCGACCGATGCGTAGGAGCCGCGGATCTTGATGTAGGAGAGGTTCTCGGGCATGTTCGGGATGATCTGCGAGAGAACGACCGAAGCACCGACCGAAGGATAGAAGTACGACGAGGTGTTCGACCGGGGGCCTGCCAGCTGCGAAGGCCAGTCGTTACGGCCCGTCAGCGTCAGGAAGTAGGTGTTCTTGTAACCGACCTCGGCCGAGAGGAAGATCGACTGCGTCTGCTCGCGCCAGCCGTCCTGCATGCGCTCCGTGCGGCTGGGCGAGAGGTTCTGGATGGCAAAGAAGTTTGCCAGACCCACCTTCTCGTCACCGAAGGTATCGCCGCCGTCGGCAATCGGACCGCGCACCTTCATGGCGTCGGACTTCATGTCCGAGATCGAGGCACCGAGGTTGGCCTGCAGCGACCAGTCCTCACCGAAGGTCTTGTTGATGTTCACCAGCACGTCGCCGTAGGTCTGGCGGTCCTTCGTGCGGGTGATGCCGTAGAGACCGTTGTTCGAGTTCTCGGTCAGCTGCGTGTTGGTCGAAGCGTAAAACTTCTCGGTATAGTCGTTCACCGAGTTGTCGATGCGCAGACGGCCCGAAATGTTCAGCCAGTCGAGGATGTCATACGAGAGCTGTGCGCTGAGCATGTAGCGGTCCTTGTCGTTCTCGCGCAGGTTGCGGTAGTTGATCCAGTAGGGGTTCTGCATCGTCATGCCGGCATCGCCCACGGGCCAGTACTGCGTGTAGAGCTTGCGGGCGGCGTCGTAGCGCTCGTACATCTGGATGTCGCTCCAGTCGTTGCCGCGCGGGAAGAGGTAGGCGCCGACCAGCGGGTTGTTGTAGATACCCTGGTTGGTCATGTTGCGGTCCTCCTGCTTGATGTAGCTGGCGCTCACGTCGAGCGTCATCTTGTCCTTGAGGAACGAGGTCGTGTTGCGGAACGTGAAGTTGTAGCGGTCGTAGCTGTTGTTGGGCACGATACCGCGCGAGTTGACCGAAGCGGCCGAGAAGTAGGTCTGGTTCTTCTCCGTACCGGTCGAGAGCGACACGCTCTCCGTGCCGGTCACACCGACCTGGAAGTAGTCGTCATAGGGGTCGTAACCCTGGTAGTTGAACTTGTTCAGACGGGCGCCCCAGCTGCGCGTCAGGGAAACCTCGTTCGACGAGAGGTCGCCCGTGCCGTAGCGGGTCTGGAACTGCGGCATGACGAAGGGAACCGAAACCTCCGTATTGCTCGATACGGTCACGCTCAACGTGCCGGCCTTGCCCTTCTTCGTGGTGATGATGATGGCACCGTTGGCGGCATCCGAACCGTAAAGGGCGGCTGCGGCGGCACCGTTCAGCACCGACATCGACTCGATGTCCTCGGGGTTGATATCGGCAATGGGCTCCGACGTACCCTGCGAGTTGAACTCCGTACCGGCGCTCGACGTGGCGGAGTACATCGGCACACCGTCGATCACGTAGAGGGCGTTCGACGACTGGAGGATGGACTTCTCACCACGCATAACCACCTTCGAGGCACCGCCGATACCCGACGACGAGGCGTTGATCGTCACACCGGCGACCTTGCCGCTGAGCGAGTTGATGAAGTTGACGTCCTTGTTGGCGAGGATGCTCTCCGAGTCGACCTGCTGGACGTTGTACGAAAGGGCCTTCTCCGAACGCTTGATACCGAGGGCGGTCACCACGACGGCGTCGACATCGACGGCCGACTCCTTCAGCGTGACGTCGATGCGCGTGCGGCTGCCGACCGGAATCTCAAGCTCCTCGTAACCCAAATAGTTGACTACCAGTACGGCCGAGCCGGCGGGAGCGGGCACCTGCAGGGTGTAGCGACCGTCGATATCGGTGCTCACGCCGATCGTCGTACCCTTGATAACGACGGAGGCGCCGATCACCGGGTTGTTCGACGAGTCGATGACCTGGCCTTCGACAACGACCGGACCGTCCGTTGCGGGAGCGGTGCGGTTGGAAATCACGATATGCTTGGCCTCGATCTTGAAATCGATGTTCCGCGAGGCGAAAAGCTTCGAGAGCACTTCGGGAACGGGCATCTGGTTCACGTCAAGGCTCACGTTCTGCTTGACGTCGACATCCTTGTTCAGGAACACATACTTGGTCTGCTGCTCCAACTCCCGCATGACCTGTTCAATAGGTACGTTTTTCAGGTTGATGGTTACCAGTTCCTGCGTCTGCGCGAGCGCCGAGAGGCTTCCTGCGCACAGCATCAGGGTTAGTGCGAATCGAAACAGTGTACAGATTCTGTGGAATACTGTTTTATTCATAAATACATAAAATTAAGGTAATAGGTTAGAAATTATCAGCGGCTTCATCATCTATTTTCCCGCGCGGCATCCGACGTCGGCGGGTCACTTGCGCCGTTCAGAATACAGTTGGCATCATATCATAGGCAGAAACGGTTTTTTACGTGTGGTATACTTTTTTATCGATCGGTTCGTATCAGCGGATCGTGATCGTGTTGGTCGCCTCGTCCTTCGTGTAGCTGAAGTCGCAGGCCTGCTGCAGGAGGTGCAGGGCGAAATCGACCCCCTCCGAGATGCGGATCTTGCCGCTGGCATAGCCGATGGAGGGCAGCTGCGCGCGGTCGATCACGATATGTACGTCGTAAGCGTTCTCGAAGCGCTCCATGAGCTCCTCGAAGGCGACGTTGCGGATGTTGATGTATCCCTCGGTCCAGCAGAGCGCATCCAGGTCGGCGACGCGCGAGGGAACCAGGTGGCCGTTGATGAGGCGGACCATCTCGTTGGGATTCAGGACAACCTGCTCCTGACGGTTTCCGACGAGGTTCTTCGCACGGATGCGCCCTTCGGCCAGCGTCGTCGTGAAGCGGCCGTTCTCCTCGTCGGCATAGACGTTGAACTTCGTGCCGAGCACCTTGATCTCCGAAGCGAAGGTCTCCACGACGAACGGATGCTTCTCGTCGTGGGCCACGTCGAACAGCGCCTCGCCCGAGAGCTTCACATGCCGCTCGCCACGGGCGAAGAGCAGCGGATACTCCATGCGCGACCCGCCGTTGAGCCAGACGAGCGTGCCGTCCTCGAGCGTGATCGACATGCGCTGGCCGGCCGGCACCTCGAGCACGTTGAGCCGGTCGGACATCTCGCGGTACATTCCGTCGCGGGCGATCATGCCGCCGGCATACCCCGCTCCGGCAATCAGCACCAGCGCCGCAGCCACGCGCACGGCCGCACGGGCGATCCGGCTCAG
>OLSA01000689.1_pt1 | contig 29401 bp, 25 predicted proteins | sample 1672731 | NCBI WGS metagenome assembly OLSA01 (sample SAMEA3136718, study PRJEB25190) | human gut metagenome | biome: human gut; feature: human-associated habitat; material: faeces | place: Austria | collected 2013
AATTTTGCATACGTGTATAGTTAAGGCTCCATTTGAAATCAACTTACGGACTTAAAAGTTCGTAAGTTTTTATTTTGCATAAATAATTATTAAAAGAAAATAAAAGCTTTGTATATAATGTATTATATTCTAATAAATTTTAAATTTATATATATTACGCCCTATTTATTATCACTTATCATTTTCTTTCTAAATACTATTATAGAAACGACCAAAGTAACTAAAAGGTATACTATAAGCACTACAATATTTCTTAAACTTATTAAATCAAGCTTATTATTCATTACTCCTTTTATAATAGTTACACAACTATCAAAAGGTAAGTAATCACATACCTTTGAGAAAATATCTCCTAACATATCTTTTGAAAAATACATTCCACTTGTAAAGCATACAAGCTGAACAACTATACTTGATATGCCAGATGAAGCTTTTTCACTAAATATACTTCCTATTAATATACCTATAGCTATAAACAAAACGGCAATTACAATTGAAATTAAAGCAGCCCATATAATATTTATACTAAAATTAAGTCCTAAAATAATTGCAAGTATAAAGAATAAAATATTTTGAATTATTATTATCGGAATAATAGAAATTATATATCCAAATATATAATCCATTGGTTTCATTGGACTTATTCCAAGTCTAATTAAAAGCGAAGTACTTCTATCTTTAGATATCAACATTGCTGTAAACAAAGTTATAAAAGAAAAACTAAATATTATAATTCCTGGTGTAAAATTCTCAATTTTATAATTGTCAGTAGGAATATCAAATTGTTGAAATATAAATAGTAAAAAAAGTGGTAAAATTACAGCAAAAATTATACTTAAAGGATCTCGTATAATTTCCTTAAAATTTCTCTTTGCAAAGTTTAGTATTCTCACTATAACTCACCTCCTGTTGCAATTTTTACAAAAGCGTCTTCAAAGTTTTTCTCGCCAGATTTTTTGATTAATTCTTCTGGAGTACCGACATCGATTAAATTTCCACTTGCCATAATTCCAACTCTGTCAGATAAACTCTCTGCTTCTTCCATATAATGTGTTGTAAGTATAATAGTCATTTTATTTTTTTGTTTTTCTATAACACTCCATAATTCTTTTCTTGCAATAACATCAAGTCCAAGCGTTGGCTCATCTAAAAATAATATTTTAGGATCATTTATTAATGCCATAGCAATTGATACTTTTCTTTGCCAACCTCCAGACAAAGTTTTTGCTTTTTGGTTTAAAACATCATCTAATTTAAACATAGAAATTAATTCTTTCATTTTTTCTTCTTTGTTTTTTATCTGATATACTCCTGCCATAAATTCAAGATTTTCTCTTACAGATAAGTTAGGTGCAATAGCTGTTTCTTGTGGTGAAACATTTAAAATTTCTTTTACTTTTTGTCTATCTTTTATAACATCCAAACCATTAATTTTAACCTCACCACTTGTAGGTAAAATTAAAGTTGATAACATTTTTATTGTAGTAGTCTTTCCTGCTCCATTTGTTCCGAGTAATGCAAATAATTCTCCCTCTTTAATCTTCAAACTAATGTTATTTACTGCAATTTTCTCTTTAAACTTTTTTGTTAGATTTGAAATTTCAATTGAATACATACTTAATCATCTCCTTTTGGAAATATTTTACTTGATAAATCTTCAATTACATCTGACTTTACTAGTGCAATTCCTTGAGCTTTATCACAAAGTACAATTATAGAATCTCCCGGTTTTATATTAAACATATCCCTTGCTTCTTTAGGAATTACAATTTGTCCCTTTTCTCCAACTTTACAAATTCCCACATATTTATCTTTTTCCATAGCTCCTCCTTTTGTATAACTAGTTATACTTTTCATACTTATTATACTACTCTGCTATTAAAAAATCAAGTAGTTATATAATTATATAATATATTAAAAAATTCTATTGTATATTTTTTCTAAAAGTGGTATAACAAAAAAGGAAATTTATATTAAAAAATGGAGATGAATAAAATTGAAAAACCAAAAAAATGAAACAAATATAATTGCTTCATACAAGGAAGACTGTTCTATTTCTAAGGAAGAGTTTATAAAAAAATATAAAGTAAGTGAAAAAGGCCTTTCAAGCAAAGAAGCAAATTCTAGAATTCAAAATCTAGGTTTAAATGAAATAAAAAAATCAAAGCCTAAAAAATGGTATAATTATTTCTTAAAAAGTTTGTTTGCACCATTTAACTGTATTTTACTTGGAATAATATGTATACTGTTATATACTGATGTATATTTATCAAACCCTCCAAGCTATGCAAATATAATAGTTATACTAATACTTGTTTTTGCAAGTACTTTACTTGACTTTTTTGAAGAATTTCGTTCAAATAAAGCTGCAGAAAAATTAAAGCAAATGGTTGCGACTACAGTAACTGTACTTCGTAATGGAAAAGAAGTAAAAATTCCAGTAAACAAGGTAACTCTTGGCGATACTGTGCTGTTATCCTCTGGAACAATGATACCAGCAGATTTAAGAATAATTGAGTCAAAAGATTTGTTTGTAAATCAATCTTCTCTTACAGGAGAGTCTGATAGTGTAAAGAAAAATAGTATATCTGAACTTTCAAAAGAGCAGTTAGATACAATTTCTGATTTAGATACTATATGCTTTATGGGAACAGATGTAATATCTGGTAGCGGTAAGGGTATTGTAATTAAAATCTCTGACTCTACATATTTTGGAAAAATTGCAGATACATTAACTCTTGGTAAACCTAAAAATGCATTTCAAGTTGAAATCGAAAATATTAGTAAGTTATTAATAAAATTCATGTTAATAATGATTCCAATAGTTTTTGCACTTAATATATTTAAACATGGAAATATTACTGCTTTTACATTTGCAGTTGCTATTGCAATTACAATCACTCCTCTACTTCTTCCTGTTATACTATCTTCTAGTTTATCTAAAGGTGCTGTAAGAATGTCAAAGAAAAAAACTATTGTAAAAAAATTAGATTCAATAGAAAACTTTGGTGCTATGAATATTTTATGTACAGATAAAACAGGTACGCTTACTGATGGGAAAATAGTTCTTGAAAGATATTTAGACATAAAAGGTCAAGAAGATGACAGAATTCTAAAGCATGCATTCCTAAATTCATATTTTCAAACTGGTTTAAAAGATAGTATGGACGTTGCTATAATAAACAGAGCAAAGAAAATTAAACTAGATGAATTATCTACAAATTATACTAAAATAGATGAAATACCTTTTGATTTTTCTCGCAGACGTTTATCTGTAATTGTAAAAGATACTAAGAAAAAACAGATGATAACTAAAGGTGCTGTAGAAGAAATACTAAATATTTGCACTATGATAGATTACAAAGGAAAAGTATCTCCTATTACTAAGGATGTAAAAGACAATATAAGGAAGATGACTAAAAAATTAAATGAAGAAGGCTTAAGAGTTATAGCAGTATGTCAAAAAAATGATATAAATGAAATGGATAACTTTTCTGTTGCAGACGAAAAAAATATGGTATTAATGGGATTTATAGGTTTCCTTGATCCTCCAAAAGAATCGGCCAAAGCATCAATTGAAGCACTAAAAGAAGCTGGCATTAGAACTATAATTTTAACAGGTGATAATTCAGATGTAACAAAATGTGTTTGTAAAAAAGTAGGTATTGACTCAAGTCATATTGTTGTTGGAAGTAAACTTGATAAAATGACTGATACTGCAATACTTAGACTATTAAAGAAAACTAGTGTATTTACTAAACTTTCTCCTATTCAAAAAGCAAGAATTGTAAGAATACTTAGAGATTCAGGAAATGTAGTCGGATATATTGGTGATGGAATTAATGATAGTCCATCTCTTACAAATTCAGATGTTGGAATATCTGTTGATACTGCAGTAGATATTGCTAAAGAAACCGCTGATATAATTTTATTAAAGAAAGATTTAAAAGTATTAGTAGATGGTGTTACAGAAGGAAGACGTACATTTGTTAATCTAATGAAATATATTAAACTATCAACAAGTTTTAACTTTGGTGAAGTTCTATCTGTAATAGTTGCAAGTGTGGTATTACCTTTCCTACCAGAAACACCTATACAACTACTAGTTGAAGGCCTAATTTATGATTTTGGTCAGATGACACTACCTTTTGATAATGTTGACAAAGAAACTCTTGAAAATCCAAAAAGGCTTTCAATAAAAGATCTAAAACGTTTTATGCTATTTTGGGGACCAATTAGTTCTTGTTTTGATTTAATTATATTTGCTATATTATGGTTTGTTCTTGGAGTTAAAAGTGCAGCACTATTTCAAACAATTTGGTTTAGTTATAGTATAGTTTCAAACCTTTTTGGAATGCATATTATACGTACATCTAAAATTCCATTTATACAAAGTAATGCAAATAAAATGGTATATGCTTCATCTATAATACTTATGATAGTAGGACTTATCGTTCCATTTACAGGATTTGGAAAAATGCTTGGACTAGTTCCTATGAAATTAATTCATATTGGACTAATTTTTGCTGTAAGCATTATATACTGTATTATAGCAAGTTTTGCAAAAAGAATATATATAAAGAAATACAAAGAATGGATATAACAAAAATTCCTGATACATTTTATTGTATCAGGAATTTTCATATATTTTTCATATATGTTATTACATTTTTACTTAGTCTAAAGTTAAAATCATAGGTGTATCTTTTGTAATTACAATTGTATTTTCATAATATGCTGTCATTTTTCTATCGCGAGTTGCTACAGTCCACATATCTCTTTTTACATAAACATCAGGTTTCCCTTCACATATCATAGGTTCTATAGCAATAGCCATACCTGCTTGAAGTCTAGGTCCTGTTCCTTTTCTACCAATATTTGGTACTCCTGGATCTTCATGCATTTGTTCACCAATTCCATGGCCTTGATATTCTCTTAAAAGTGAGAATCCATGTTTTTCAACATATGTTTGAACTGCGTTTGAAATATCTCCTATTCTATTTCCTTCTTTTGCAACATCACATGCAGCAAAAAAAGCATCTTTTGCTACTTTAATTAATTTTTTACAAACTGGAGATACCTCACCTACTGCATATGTACGTCCTGCATCAGATGCCCAACCATTTTTGTATGTTCCTAGGTCAACTGAAACAATATCGCCTTCTTTTAAGACAACCTTTTCGCTTGGTATTCCATGTATTATTTCATCATTTACTGATGTACATATTGCCCATTTATATGTTTTTCCACCTCTATATGGACATCTTTCACCAATAAAAGCTGGAATTGCTCCATGTTCTCTCATTGCTTTTTCTGCAACATCATTTAAAAACATAGTTGTAACTCCTGGGCGTATATTTTCTTCAATTGCTTTTAGAGCTGCCTTTAGAGCTACAGCAGATTCTTTCATAAGTTCAATTTCTTTTTCATTTTTTATACTTATCATCTATATTCACGCTTTCTATTAATCTTCTAAAGCTTGTTTAACAATTTCTTCAGGATGAGCTGAAGAGTCAACAGTTTTTAGAAGGCCTTCATTCTTGTAATACTCTAAAATGTCTTTTGAATTCTTTTTATATGTATCAATTCTTGCTTTTAGAGTCTCTTTTGTATCGTCAGTTCTAACAAATAGAGGTCCTCCACAATCATCACATACATCATCAACTTTTGGTGGAAAATCTATACCATACATTTTTCCACATTTTTCACAACGTTTTCTTTCTAATATTCTTTTAAATACTAGTTCGTCTGGTGCTGTAAGTTCTATAACTTTATCAATTTTTCTTCCAAGTTCATTTAATAAATCATTTAATAAATGAATTTGACTTAATGTTCTTGGATATCCATCAAGAATAAATCCTTTTTTACAATCTTCTTGTTGCAATCTTTCTCTAAGTAAATTAGTTATTATTTCATCAGATATAAGCTCGCCCTTAGCAAGTCTATTTTTTATATCTTCGTTTGTTTTAGCAACTTCTCTTAACATATCACCTGTAGAAATATGAGCAATATCCAAAGCTTTAGCTAAAATATCAGATCTTGTTCCTTTTCCTGTTGCAGGTCCACCTGTTATAATATATACCATAAAATCACTCCTTTTATTATCATATATTTTATATATTTATATAACATATATATTATCACACAAAGTTAAAAAAAAATCAAGTGGAAAAATCCACTTGATAAATAGTTATATCCTATTAGAAATATTAAATTGTACCATAAGTATGTCTTCATCTTCAAGTTCAACAATTTCAAAATCATCTTTTCGTAATAATGCAATATGATTATACATTGCCCACACTGCAAGCTCCTCTTTAAAAAGATCGATTTTTTCATTAAAACTAAAAGATTCATAATTAAAATATATGTTATATATATCACTTACAGGTATGTCAATTATAACCTCCATTGTTTCATAACTTAATATATCAGTAAAACAAAACTCATACAAAATATTTTTAAGTAAATATAAATATATGTACTCAAGAATATTGCAACTAATTGCATAATTATTAAGACAGATATCTATTAGATTTGATTCCTCTTTATTTATAACACTTTTTATTGTAATGCCTTTTAGTTTTTCCTTAAGATTCAATTTTTCTATTAAATCCATATACAAAGAATCGACATCATTAAAAGATAAAATATTTTTATCGTCGATTAAATATTTGTATAAGTTTAAAGGGGGAATTGAGAAATTAAATATTTTAGAAAGTTTTTTTACTTCCATAACTCCCTTTAGTATATCTCCATACGGTATCCGAGTTTTTAATACAAAAGCTTTTAATTTGGTAATACTCATATTATTCACTCCTACTTATTTAATTAAATCCTAGCTTTTTTTTATATTCTTTTTACCATTTTATCATCCTAAAGGTACAAAGTCAACACATAATATTTATGTTTTGTTATATTCTAAAACTCTATATCAAATTCTACATCTGTACTATTATTTTCTAAATCTTCTGTTTCATTTATAACTTTAACACTACCATTTATAAATGCTGTCACATCTATCTTATCCCCATTATAGAATAAGTTTCCAAGCATTTCATCTTCTAGTAATTTATATTCAGAAAATGTTTTACACATATCAATCCTTTTATTCAATTTTTCATTTCCAACATTTCTAATGTTATTTTTTTTAAGAAAGTAGGTAACAATAACATTTTGAATAATCTTTTCTCTATACTTAATATAGCTATTTATTTTTTCTGTTGGAATTGAAAAACATTTTGCATGCCAGAATATCTTTCTATCTTTATATGCGTTTACAAAAAAATCATAAAAATACTCTGAAAATACTGAAATAGTTTCTTGGGAAAAATAACTTGTATCAGACTGAATATCTTCAAATAATAATTTAGGATTTTCTAATATAAAACTAATTTCATCTGTTCCACAATAAGCATAACATCCATATTTTTTAGAAAAATACTTAGCAGCATCTTTTAAAGCAGATAAAAAGCTTCCTTTATGGGAATACAAAAAATTAATATTTTCATCTTTAGTTACATCTTTTCCATCCAATCTAATAACTAATGTTTTATTACTTGAAAGTTTCATTGTATATTTTTTCTGAATTTCATTAAAATAATCTATCCACATATTATCCCCTTTACAAAAGGTAGGATAAAATCCTACCTGATATATGTAATAAAATTTCTATAACTAAGTTCGTGGAATACGTTCCAATACTAAAATTACATATATAAATATATTATACTAAATAGCAACTTTAGTCAAGGAAAAATATCTAAAATATTATTACCTTATTCTATACATTTTAAATAAATAACTTACTCATCTTTAATAACATTATACTCACAAGCTCTAAGTAACCTGTTTTCAATAGCTATTCCTACTCCCTTTTTTTCTACTCCTTCAATAATACAAAAATCACAATTGTTATTATCTAGCATTCTCAAGCTTTTAAAAATATTTTTAGATACAAAATTTAAATCTGAGTTACTACCATATGAAATATAACGTACATTTTCAAAATACTCTTCATCTTCATTAGATCCAATTATAAATATATTGTTATAACTATTCTTTTTTTCATCTATTATTTCTTTTATTTTTGATATTCTTTTTTCTTTATTTTTTATACAAACCAAGACAGCCTTTGCATTTGGAGCGTAATGTCTATGTTTCATTCCTGGAGATTCAACTTTTTCTCCGTCTTTTACATCACTAAAAATATGAGAATCTATATGTACTTTAAGACCTATTTTTTCAAAATCTTCTGGCGAAACTTTTCCAGGTCTTAATATATTTACAACATCTTTTTCCAATTTTATAACAGTAGATTCCACCCCTATATTACATGCTCCTCCATCTACAATATAATCAACTCTATCTTTTAATTCTTCAAATATATCATCAACATTGGTACCACTAGGTTTACCAGATATATTAGCACTAGGTGCAGCTATAGGGACACCTGATGTTTTTATTAGTTCTCTTGCAATAATATTTTCTGGCATTCTTATACCAACAGTTTTAAGTCCACATGTTACGTTATCTGGTATACTCCCCTTCTTTGGCAAAATAATAGTTATAGGTCCTGGCATAAAATTATCTATAATCTTTTTTTCAACATCTGATATTTTTTCTACAACCTCACTTAACATTTCTTCATCACATACGTGTACAATAAGTGGGTTATCAGTTGGTCTTCCTTTTGCTATAAAAATTCTATTTACAGCATCCTTATCAAATGCATTTGCTCCAATTCCATATACTGTTTCAGTTGGAAAAACCACAATTTTTCCTTTATTTATTGCCTCTGCCACCTCAAACATTTCTTCTTTATTTATATTATCTTTAAAATTAATTATCTTCTCCATAATTTCACCATACTTATTATACCACATTATGCAAGTAAAAGGTTGCCAATTAAATTGACAACCTTTTTTATTAAAACTTAAATTAATAAATTATTTTTAAAATAAATTTATAATTATTTTCTTCAAGTTTTTCAATCTTCTCAATATTTCCTAACTTATGAAAACTAAGCCATGCACTTAATTGCTTTTCAAAATCTTTTAAAGCATCTTCCTCACTCTCACATTCAACAAATTCTATGATTTGCGAAATTGAAATACGCATTCGAAAATAAAAATATTTATTAATCCTACTTAAGCTATCTATATATGCATTAATAATAGCTGGCCAAAGTCTTTCACTTAAAAATGAAAATAGCTTAAGATTTATACAATAATCTCCATCCTCATATTTTTCTTCTTCTATAAGATTTGAGCTTTTGACATTATTATAAGATGAAGTATCAAAAATACAAACATTTATATTTAGCAAAACCTGTAAAATTGAATATAATTTTCCAATACTATCCATATTATACATAAAGTATGCATTAGATAAATATTTATATAATTTTTCCTCATCTATTGATATATTTAAATTTCTTAAAATATCACACATCTTTTTCATTAAAACTAACGACTCACCAAGCCGTAGTTTTTCTTTTCCTGCAAAACCAAGATAAATCTTATTCAAAACGAAAGCCTCCTTGTAAATATTAATCACACAAATATATTATTTATACGTATATATAATATCACCTTTTAATACTTATGTCAATAAAAAAGAGCTTATTATATATAATAATAGCTCTTTTAGGTATTTATTCTTCAACTTTTTCAGTTTCAACTTCTACAGTTTCACTTCTCTTTTTGCCTATATTTTCATCTTTAACTTTTCTACATTGTCTTTCAATCTTACTAATTAAAGACTCTACTCCATAATATAAATCTTCTACATCATCTTCTGCAAGATATGTATGTGATTTATATTCAATTCTCATATCTACATGTTGTTTTCCTTTTGTAGGAGCAGTATATGTAACATGGCAAAGAGTATCTTCGTCAAAAAACTTGTTTAACTTTTGTATTTTTTTATCAACAAATTCTCTAATTGCATCTGTAACTTCAATACGAAGTCCTGTTAAATCTAATTTCATAGTATCACCTCACACTTATATTATACAATAAATTTTTAAATTTTCAAGTATATATATGTTTTTCATAAAATTTTCACTTTATTATTATAAACTACATGAATAAAATTTAACGAAAAAGACATTTATTGACATTTTTTTCCACAAGTAATATAATATAAAAAAATACACATATATCCATAATTTATTAATTAGGAGGTAGTTAATTTGAAAAATCAGGAAACTTTACTTCAACCAAGTAATGTGCATCTTTCAAATTGGAAAGAAATTTTTCTTTTTTTAAAAGGCTATGCTATATCCAAAAAAATGCGGAATACATTAATAGCGCTAAGCGTTGCATACCAATTTCATGCTGGGCAGAAAAGAAAAGGTGGAGCACCATATATAATCCATCCTTTAGAAGTTGCATCCTATTTAATAAATTTGAATATCGATGATGACAATATAATATCTGCTGCTATTTTACATGATGTTATTGAAGATTGCAATATAAAAAATCCATATCAAGATCTTGGACAAAAGTATGGACTAAACAAAGAGATAATTGATACCGTACTTTTACTAACCAAACGAAAAGATTACAAAAAATCAGATCCAAAACAAGAGATTTATTACTCTAAAATAAAGGAAAATAAAAAAGCAATTATCATAAAACTGTCTGACAGAGCAAATAATTTATCAACTATTGATGCTTTTACTAAGGAAAAAATGATAAGCTACGTAAATGAAACAAAAGAGCTTGTTTTTCCAATATGTAAGTATGGAAAATCATATTACCCTGAATACTCAAATGCAATTACAATTATGAAATATCAAATGGTTTCAATATGTGAAACTATTGAATCATTATATGATATTTCGCCTATTCCTACCAGTCCAACCAAGTATAGAAAAACATTAATCTTCATACGAGGCTTTGCAAAAGGCAAAAAAATGCCAAACACATTGAAAGCTTTGGACCTTTCAGAAAGACTACATGAAGGTCAAAAAAGAAAATGTGGTGATCCTTTTATTATTCATCCATTAAGAGTTGCTTCATACCTTATTTCATTAAAAGTATATGACGACGCAACTATTGCAGCTTCTCTTCTTCACGAGGTATTTAAACATTGTAATATTAAAAGAGATTCTAATGATTTAGTATCAAAATATGGTTTAGATCCAGAAGTTCTAGAATTAATTAGGCTTGTATCCAAACCAGATAATTTATCTAATGAGGAATATTATAGCAAGCTAAAATTAAATTGTAAAGCTCTACTTATAAAATTATCAAATAGGGCTAATACCTGCACAAGACTAAGTGTTTTAAACCAAGAGGAAAGAAGTGAGTATATATTAGAAAATCGTGAATATATATATCCACTTTGTACCTACGGCAAAGCATATTATCCTGAGTACTCTGATCAAATTGTAAATATGAAATATCATATTTCTTCAATTTGCAGAGTTGTGGAATCAATTACTAATTAAAAAAATGCCCAGTATAATTAAAATAATTATACTGGGTGTTGTTTACCATAAAAGATCTAATTATGATTTATATCATAGTTTAACAATAACATTCAAATCCTTCATCATCTTCTGTGGGATCATAGTCGTCCTCACAATGATTACGATTGCCCCCAAATATTGAGAACATATTTGAAATACGTTCCTCAATAGCATCAGTATTGATTTTTGAAAGCATTTCATTTATGTTTACATGCTTAAACTCACCTTTTTTATCTTCAACGGAGTTTTCCCATGATATCTCATAAATTATTACTTTCTCATCCGCGGTTATTTTGGTAACATCAAAGCCATCTGTAAGTAACATGTCAATTGTGTCATCACATAAAGTGGAAATGTCAACAAGAATTTTAGCCTCAATATTCTCACTTTCAAAGTATTCTTCAATTATACTCATTACATAGTCGTACTGTCTTTCAACTGTTACTTTTTTTACTTCAGATGCATACATAATAAAGTCTCCTTTTTAAGTAAATAGTTATAAATATATAGTAATCCTTCTTAATAGTAAAGGAAGTTTCCTATACATTTAAATGATTGCGAACATTTATATTATATCAAATTTTACATAAATGTCAATACTTAACATAAAAATAGAGTAAGTTTTTGTATAGCTACTTACTCTACTTGCTCTTTTTAATTATCCTAACAAATCAAACATATCCATTTGTTCAGAACGTGGCATTCCATCAAGGCAACCATTTTTTTGAAGTGTCTCAAGTGCAACTTTACCTATTTTTGCCTCGTATAATGAATATATAACATTATACGAGACAACAAATATGGACGTACAGAGGAAGTACTTGAATGTGAAGATTGCAATAATTGTAAATACAAAAACGATTGTTGCCCTAAGGCAAAGAATAATAGAACAATAAGAATAAATAGAGAATTAACATCAATGCATGAAGAAGTTTTAAGAAATCTTTGTTCTATACATGGTGCCCTACTTTGTATGAATAGAAGTATACAAGCGGAAGGAACATATGGAATTATAAAAAATGATAAAGCATATAAAAGAATAAAAAGACGAGGAATGAATAATGTTATTTTAGAGTTAACATTAATTTCTTGCGACTTTAATTTATGCAAATATAAGTATGTGACTTATATTCAATTCTCATATCTACATGTTGTTTTCCTTTTATAGAAGCAGTATATGTAACATGGCAAAGAGTATCCTCGTCAAAAAACTTGTTTAGCTTTTGTATCTTTTTATAAACAAATTCTATAATTGCATCTGTAACTTCAATACGAAGTCCTGTTAAATCTAATTTCATAGTATCACCTCATACTTATATTATGCAATAAATTTTTAAATTTTCAAGTAAAAGTATTGCTTTAATTTAAATTTTAAAAATTTAACAATATAATTAAAAGTATAATATTTTATTTACATTTAATCTATTTTTGATATATTTATATTTACTAATAAATCTGTGTAATATCTTTTAATTTATTATATTTTATTTTTAATTTAAAAACACTTGGTGAATTAATTTTTAATATTCTATCTTTATACTTTAGTTCACAATCTTTATTAAGTGTACAAAATTTACTTAAATAGAACTTAATAGCTGCCCCGTGACTTATTACAGCTATGCTCTTACAAGAATTACTAGAATTAATCAAATCATTAAAAAAATCACTCATTCTACGAGAAACTTCTATATTACTCTCACCATCTTCATTTTTTAATTTTTCATCAAGTAATTGCTCCTTAGTATATGATAATTTTTTATTTTTTTGCATTTTTTTTAAATTTTCTAAATTTCCGTAATTTCCTTTCATTCAATCTTTCATCAATGTTTATATCAATATTATTAATTTTAGCTATATATTTTGAAGTAGCAATTGCTCTTACGTAATTACTACTCCACAAAGTATCAATATTATTTAATTCTTTTAATTTACAAATTCTTTTGCCTTTTTTTCTCCCTCAATAGACAAAATAATTTTCTCATTTTCTATTTGGCTACTCTCTTCTACATTTTTTATTCCCTTTAATTTTAATTGTTCCGAATGCCTAATCAAAAAAATATCCATGTGTTCTAACCCCCATTGAATCTTTAACAACATAATATTATATGGTAAATATTTTATAAACACCTACCATATATAATTTATCCTAACAAATCAAACATATCCATTTGTTCAGAACGTGGCATTCCATCAAGGCAGCCATTTTTTTGAAGTGTTTCAACTGCCACTTTACCTATTTTTGATTTCATAGCCATATCTTCTATTGACGTAAACTTACCATATTTTTCTCTTGCTTGAACAAGTTTATTTGCATCTACCTCTCCAAAACCTGTAAGCTTTGAAAGTGGAGGTCTAAGTTTGTGTCCCTCAACTTTAAACTTCTTAACATCAGATTTGTATATATCTGCAGGTAAAAACTCTATACCTCTTTCATTCATTTCAAGTACTAATTCAAGTATTGGATACATATTTTTATCTTTAGGTGCTGCTTTATTCCCTTGTAAATCAATCTCTTTCATTTTAGCTCTTACTTTTTCTTTTCCATATAGCATAGAGTCACTATCAAATTCATCTGCTCTTATAGACATGTAAGCTGCATAATATGCTTCTGGCATATGAACTTTGTACCATGCAATTCTAAATGCATTTGTAACATAGGCTGCAGCATGAGCTTTTGGGAACATATATTTTATCTTTTTACATGAATCTATATACCATTCTGGCACACCATGTTCCCTCATTTCTTCTTCATATTCTGCCCATTTTACAGGATCTTTTAATGCCTTACCTTTACGTACAACCTCCATTATTTTAAATGCATGTCCAGGCTCTAATCCTTTATCCATTAGATAAACCATTATATCATCTCTACAACATATTGCCTCTTGAAGTGTGACTGTTCCCTCCTCTATAAGTGACTGAGCATTTCCAAGCCACACATCAGTACCATGTGAAAGTCCTGATATTCTAATAAGTTCATCAAAAGTTGTAGGTTTTGTATCAACTAACATTCCTCTAACAAATTTTGTTCCAAATTCTGGTATTCCATATGAACCAACTTCAGAATTTATTTGTTCAGGAGTTACACCTAGAGCTTTAGTTGATGAAAATATTGACATTGTTTCGGGATCATCTAGTGGTACCTTAGTTGGATCTTTTCCTGTTATATCATATAGCATCCTAATTACTGTAGGATCATCATGGCCAAGTATATCTAGTTTTAATAAGTTTTTATCAATTGAGTGATAATCAAAATGTGTTGTTTTTATTGTTGAATATGGATCATCGGCTGGATGTTGTACTGGACAAAATTCAAATATTTCTCTTCCTTTAGGCACAACTACAATACCTCCTGGATGCTGACCTGTTGTTCTTTTTATTCCTGTGCATCCTACAGATATTCTGTTAATCTCTGCTTCTCTTTGCTGTATATTTCTTTCAGCAAAATAATTTTTAACAAATCCATATGCTGTTTTATCAGCAATTGTTCCAATTGTCCCAGCTTTATATGTAGTACCTCTACCAAATATAACCTCTGTATATTTATGTGCCTCAGCTTGATATTCTCCTGAAAAGTTTAAGTCTATATCCGGTTCTTTATCTCCATTAAATCCAAGGAACGTTTCAAATGGTATATTCATTCCATCTTTATCTAATTTATGTCCACATTTTGGACAATCTTTATCTGGAAGATCAAATCCATTTTGACATCCATAATCTGAAAAGTCTGAATATTTACAATTAGGACATCTATAATGAGCTTTTAAAGAATTAACCTCAGTTATACCGGTCATATATGCTGCAAGTGATGAACCAACAGATCCACGCGAACCAACAATATATCCATGATCATTAGAATCCCAAACAAGCCTTTGTGCAATAATGTACATAACTGAATATCCATTTGAAATAATAGAGTTTAACTCTTTATCTAGTCTTTCTTGTACAATTTGTGGCAATGGATCACCATAAAGGCTATGTGCTTTTTCATATGCTATATTTCTTATTTCTTCCTCACAACCATCAATATGTGGTGGACATTTTTCATCAGAAATTGGACTTATTCTATCACACATATCTGCTACTTTATTTGTATTTGTTACAACTATCTCATATGCCCTTTCAGGAGTTAAATATGGAAATTCTTCTAACATTTCTTTTGTAGTTCTAAAATATAAAGGGGCTTGCATGTCCGCATCATCAAAACCTTGACCAGCTTGAAGTATTCTTCTATATATTTCATCTTCTTTGTTTAAGAAATGAACATCACATGTACCAACTGTAAGTTTTCCAAGCTTATCTCCTATATCAATTATTTTTTTGTTAATATTGATAAGGTCTTCATGAGTTAACTTAAATATAGTATACTCTTTATCCTTATCATCCATTTCTTTATTATAATTTTTATTTTTCTTTTTTATACCTCTTGTATAAAATTCATTATTTCCAAGTGGTTGTATTTCTAAGTAATCATAATAACTTGCAACTTTTTCTAATTTTTCTTCACTTTCATTTCTAATAATTGCTTGATACAGTTCTCCTTGTTCACAAGCACTTCCTAAAATTAATCCCTCTCTATACCTGTTTAACATAGATTTAAAAATCTTAGGTTTCTTTTTAAAATAATGTAAATGAGAATATGATATTAATTTATATAAATTTTTAAGTCCAACATAATTCTTGGCAAGGATAATTATATGATAAGCTTTTTCACCTAATATATCACCAATAATTTTTTCAGTATGAGCAAAACTATTTATTTTAATACCTTTTTTCTCTAAATCTTCATCCATCCTAATAAATACCTTAGCTGTTGCTCTTGTATCATTTATTGCTCTGTGGGCTCCTTCTAGTGAAATTCCAAGTTCTTCTGCTATAGTACCTAGTTTTTTGTTTGGAAAAGCAGGATATAGCTCTTTTGCAATCATTAAAGTATCTATTATTGGATTTTTAAATTTATCTTTAAGGCCTTCTTTTTCAACAAAGTAGTTTAAAAATCCTATATCAAAATCTGAATTATGTGCAACAAGTGTACATCCATCCATAAAATTCAAAATTTCTGGTAATACTTCTTCGATTGTTGGTGCATCTTTTATCATTTCATCAGTTATATGAGTAAGCTCTTGAACCTCTTTTGGAATATGCCTTTCTGGATTGATAAAAGTGGTATATTCATCTATAATTTGTCTGTTCTTTACTTTACAAATTGCAATTTCAGTTATTTTATCCATTTTATTTGGATTAAATCCTGTAGTTTCTAAGTCAAATACACAATAAGTATCTGGAATATTTGCATCTACCTCAACATCATCAACCAAATATCCCTCTATTCCATATATTACCTTTATTGGTGCGTTATCCAAAATATCTTGAGTAGATACTTTACTTTTACCAGTTTTTTCTTTAGCTAGTTTTTCGTAATTATCACAGATAACATGATTTGCTTCTGGAAAAGATTGAGCAACACCATGGTCAGTTATAGCTACTGCATTATGTCCCCATCTTATTGCTTGTTTTATTATATCAGTAGCACTACTTACTCCATCCATTGCACTCATTTGAGTATGCATATGTAATTCTACTCTTTTTTCCTCTGCATCATCTGTTCTTTTTTCTTCATCACTTCTATCTGCTTTTACAATATTATGAGTCATTATACTTAATTCATTTGAAAAAGTATCTATACCAGCCTTTCCTTGAAGTAAAATATAATCTCCTTTTTTTAAAGCTTTTTTCTCTGTTAAATTTTCTAATTTTTTCTTATCTACAAATATTTTGCAACAAATTGTACTTGTTTTATCTGTAACATCTATAGAAATTAAAGTTTTACCATTTTTTAGCTCTCTATCTTCTCTTCTAAATATTTCTCCCTCAATGCACACTCTTTGTTCACTAGGTGCTAGATCTACTATCTTTTTTATATTTTTATCTCTAATATCTACGCCATATATTACATTATCTGGTTGTGGTTCTTTAGCAAGTTTTCTATCTAACTTCTCATCTTCAGTAAGTGGTTTTCTAGGTGTAAATGCTTTCTTTTCTTGAGGTGGTGGAGTAGGTATAGCATTTGGATCTACTATTGGTCTTTCAACCTTTACGAATTTTATTTCATCCGATATATTACTTTTAACTCCTTGCTTTTCTTGTATTAATACGTTTGTTTCTACACCATATTTTGTTTTAAAATCTAGTGCCATATATTTATCAATCTTTTTTAATTTAAGAAAATTTGCATAAGGAAGACTTAAATTAATTTCAACATTATCTGAAATATTAATATCTGAATTATTAAAAACATGTTTAGTAAAATCATATTTTTCTTTTACATCATTAATAACAGAATTAACATCATCTAATGTTATATCCTTTTTTTCTCCTAAAAATTTATATTCTATTTTAAATGAATTAAGTTCATAAGTTTTTTTGGCTTCTAGTTCAAATCTCTCAATTTCTGGAAGTGAAATATTATCATTACTTGAAGTATATAAAATTACTGAATTAAGTTTTTTTGAAAATTTTATTTCATCGACGTTTGCAAGTGCGAATTTATCTACATTTGATACACAGTTAAAAAAAACATCTTTTACATTCTTTGGCAATTTTTTCACTTCCTTTTTTCTTTTCATATTATACTATTTTTTGACAAAAAAGTCCATATATTTAAATCAAGTAAATATAAATTTAAATTATTAATTTTTATATAAAAAATATGTAACTAATATAGACAATTTTTTCAAAATTTTTAAAAAACATCAAATTGTTCAATACTTTTTTCATTTTTGTGTACAAAAAATACTAGAATAACCAATTAGTTATCCTAGCATTTATATTAAGTTATTTATTAGAACTTTTTTTACCTTTATTTTTACCTTTATTTTTATTTAAAATAACAAGTGTAACTATTGAAATTACAATCATAGAAATTGCAACTACAAGAATTATATCTCCTGTATCAACATTTGTAAATATTTCTTTTTGAAGTTCATTAGATATATCAATGTTAATATTTCTATTATCTTTTGTTATCTCAAATTCATATGGTTTTTCATTTAGTTTATATCCTTCAGGTGCTTCAATTTGAGTTATTCTATATTTTCCAGCTAAAAGTTCATTGAAGTTTAAAATTCCACTTTCACCAACTATTTTTTCAATAGTTACAAATGTTTCATCAATACTTCCATCTTCTTTTAATTTTTCTAGTTTAAATTTAGCTCCTGATAATATTTTACTACCATCTGAGTTATCAATATTTTTCAATGATAAATTTCCTTTAATTAATGAATAAGTATATGTAACAACTGTAGGCTCTTCTTTCATAGTACCAGAAACATTATCTGAATTTTGTTTTAATTCATATCCATAAAATTCTTTATTTTGTGCTTCATAGTTATCTCCAACTTTTCCATTAATTATAGTTGATTCTTCTAATTTACTTCCATCCTCTAAAATGTAATTTACAATAACAACGGCATCTTTTCTTTCAAATTTAACTACAATTGATTTATTATCTTCTACATTTGTAAATTTATCTAGTGTATATGTACCATCATCATTCGTAGTAAATTGTATGTCAATATCATTTACTTTTATACTAGAAATCTTATAACCGTAATCTGGTGTTATTACAATATCTTTTTTAGAATTTCCGTAATATGTAACTGTTTCATACACTTCATCGTTTTGTCCTGATATTTTTCCACCATTACCATCAACTTTTGTTAAAATATTATACTTTTTAATCACATTTTCAACATTTAATCCATTTATATTTTTATCATAACCAGTAACATCTACACAATCAACTGTATAGGTTATAACATTACCTGAGTTATCATATTTTGGTAAATTATCAAAAGTATGTGTTTGACTATTTGCTGTTGTGTTTGTAATAGTATATGTACCTACAACGTCATTATTATTTTTTAGTTTAAAAGTAAAACTATTTGGTCTTACATTATTTTCGTTATTATTATCATTCCAAGTATTTGTAACTGTCACACTTACTTTATCATCAGGTACGGTAAATTTATTAGTTATTGTATTTGTCGTAGAATCAATTGTTTTTGAATAAAATTCAAAATCTCCTTCATTTACTTCTTTTAAATTTATTGTATATACGATTTCATTTCCTAAATTATCATATTTTAATAGATTTTCAAAAGTATAACTTTGTGTATCAGAAGTTGTATCTGTTAGAGTATGACTATTTTTTAATACCCCATTTGCATACAACTCAATTATAACACTACTTGGTCTTTTTAAGGCACTATTATTATTATCATCCCATTTATTAGTAGCAGTTATATTTATTTTTTCATCAGGCACAGTAAATTTATTTGTCACTGTGTTTGTAGTATCATCAACTGTTTTTGTATAAAACTTAAGATCACCTTCATTTGCCTCTTTAACATTTACAGTATAATTGTATTCATTCCCATTTACATCATATTTATCTAAGTCTTTAAAAGTATAACTTTGCGTATTTGTACTTGTATTAGTTACATTATATTTTTCTTTTAAGTTTCCATTTTGATATAACTCAACAATTATACTACCAGGTCTTTTAGCGGCTATATTATTGTTATCATCCCAAACATTTGTAACTGTCACATCTTTTTTATTATATTCATAATAGTAAATAACAGTTGTATTTTCTTCCGTATATACTCCTTGAGTATTATTACTACTATTTCTATATATGTATCCTGGTATATCTTTCTTTTGTGTTGTATAATTTTCTCCTATTTTACCTGTTAATTCATATCCATAACTCTTTTGTATCTCATTACCACTAGTATCATAATCTTTATATATAATTTCGTTATTATTTAAATCTAAATATTTTACTATTATTTTTGAGTCTTTTACAACTAAACCTGCATTTTCATATTCTTGTTTAAGTACTGGACTAGCAATTGAGTTTAATTTTGTTATAACTGAACTCTGCATTTTGTTATTTACATTATTAAATTTACTATTTATACTTAAATCACTACCAACATTTGATGTTGTAAGTTTATATTTGCTATCAGTTGTAATTTCAACTATGAAATCATCTTTTGGAATAGATAAAAATTCATATTTTCCATTTTCATCTGTTGTAGTTTCAAGAACTACAGTAGTTGAGTCTGATTTCTTTAATGTCACTGCTACATCTTTTGCATATGATTCGCTAGCATCTTTTATTCCGTTTTCATTTGTATCATACCAAATCATACCAGAAATCTTTCTTGTTACGACATTTGCTCCAACTGCAGTAGTTTGTATTGGATCTGTATTTTTACTTGTCTGAGCAGATGCTATATTTACATATGAATCTCCATCATTATTATCTGCTGTTTTTAAATATACATCAATTTTCACAGATGCTTTTTCTCTTACTTCACCTTTTATAGCAAAACTTGTTGCCTCTTCATTTAAAGTATTTCCAATAACTTTTTCTGTCCAAATATCTGAAACGCCTATATTACTATCTTTTGCATTTAAATTTCGTGCATCAGGATTATTTGTTATATATAGTTGCAAATTATCATTTGAAATACTTGCATCATTTGATGTTTGATGTATATCAATATGATCAAGTTTATATGAGCCATTAAATGAACTTCCCCTAGTATCACCATTATATGGTAAGATATCTATAAGTTGAAAATCAGGGACTGTAGAATCTGTTTTGTTTAAATATGTAAGTGTATATTTTATCATTCCATTTTTTTCTATTACAGGAGTATCTACTTCTTTATACAATCTATGTGAAGCTAAATTTGTAACTTGGATTGTAGAGGATGTCGTTCTTTTAGAAACTTTAGGATTTCCTACCTTATCCCTATCTGCATATATTACAGCTGTATTTGTAAGTTTAGTTGAATTCTCTGTTTCTTCATTGATTTTTGCCTTAAATTTTATAGGAGAAATTTCACTTCCAACGTTACAGCCATATATTTCCCACACTAGAGTTGTCGTTCCATCTGAATTCAATGTAACCTCTGGATCAGAATAATTCTCTGTACTTCCCTGTACATATGTAAGTCCTTTATCAAGCTTATCTGTTATTTTTACAGTAACTCCAGAAATATCATTATTTGCTTCACTATATTTTGATAGAGATGGTGTAATTTTATATGTAACTTCACTTTCATTTCTACCCAAATCAAATATATTTTTAGAGTTTCCTGAATTATCTAATGAATCTATAGAAATATTTTGCTTAGCTCCCAATACTAATAATGATGTTCCTCCTCTGTAATCGTTATTATTTAAATAATTTCCTTCATCATCATATTCTGATTTTACGTAGTTAATATTACCAGAATCGTATATAGGTGTTGGATATGTAAACGGTTGATTATTTTTAATTGTATAAACACTTCTATCTAAGGAATCAATCCACATTTGTGTTTTTTCAGAAAATCCGTATACAATTCCTGCCTTAGTATCATTCTTTATTCTTAAAGGAATATTAACCATATTATTCCCACCTGAAGAAACAGCAAGATTTCCACTAGTAGATTCTAAATATACTCCTATACAAATCTTATCAGAAGGTATATCTGAGATATTTTCATACCAGTCTAAATCTTCAACATTAGCATTATTCATTTCCTCTTGTGAAAACCAATTTGTTCCATCTTTTTTCGTTAAATACACAACATTAAATTCCATACTTCCATCAAAATTTCTTTTAATATATTTTTTTCCATTTGGATCAAGTCTCGGTTCAACACAATTTCCATCAAATTTTACTAGGTTATTTACTGCATTTACATCTGACTCATTTATTTGACCTAATATAAGTTTTGAAGTTGCATAAATATCTTGACCAACATATCCATAAGCATCACCTATGGGTTGTTGTGTTGGTAATAATGCAAAATTATCTGCTGATAAGTATAATAATTGTGAATAAGTTCCTGCTTTTGTTATATCATGTTTTACTACAGACTGGTCATCATCATTTTTCATTTGATTTGTTATAACCTCATTAGAAAGTGAATTTATATTCATGTTTGAATCAGATACTGTTAGTTTACACTTTCTATTTTCAATAGTTGTCTCATCATTTAAAGGAACAAATACTTGAAAATATCCTGCTGAAAAACAACCAATGTTATCTGTATAATCTATTTTACTATGTAAGCTTCCTGAATAATCATAATTATATTTTGGAAATATGCCATCAAATGCATAACCATTAATAGTAGTACTAATTTTTCCACCATTTTGAGTCATGCTAATTTCTCCAGAGTTATATATTGATTCATCTCTATTTGATGTGATAATACCAAGTGGAGCCACTCCTCTTGCATATTTTACTGAAGCAATATTAAAGTTCATATCTCTATTTTCTATATTTCCATATGAATTTGCTTTATTAATTTTATAATTCCAAAGAACAGGTGTAACTGTTGATGTTATATCCTCTAAAATACCACTTTCATTTGGTCTTTCTAATTTCAAATCAATATCGAAATTTATATCACTCTTAGGTACTTCTAGTCCCTTTATTCCTTTTGCTTCATCTTGATTATATAACTGCAATACTATTCCATATCCATATATTCTTCCAACTTTATCTTCACCATCGTAGTTTACTGTTACTTTATTTGAAGTAAATGTATTTCTTTTTAATTGAATGTTATAATTTGGAGCTGCACTTGCTTTTATAGTATCTATATCATTAATAACGACTTTTTCTGAGTCATCATTTCCCTCAATCCATAACTTAAATTGTGGAGTAATCTCTAAATCATTTGGTGCACCTAAAACATCTAATACAATTTCTATATTTTGTTTTCCTGGTACAGTTACTTCTTGATCACTCATATGGTATTTTGCAGAAAATACCCTTCCATTTTCACTTACACTAGACGTTCCTTCAGTCCATGGCATTGAATCTATATCCCATGAAACTACACCTACACAAGACTCAGGCAAGGTAACTTCTACATTTATATCTCCACCTGTTATACTTGTAGCAGTTTGTCCGTCTTTTATCTTCATTGTATTTTCTATTGTCCAGCTTACCTTATCAAAGCTTCTTACAATATTATCTGTTTGACTTACATCATTTCCTCTTCCTTCAGTTGTATCAAAAGGTGCTGTTCCTGTTTTTCTATTAGTTATAACAGCTGATTTAACAATACCTTGTCTTCCAACTCTTTCAACGTCGCCAAACTTTTCTCCTATTTTTCCAGAACTATAATTGTAGCTTAACTTAACACCTGTTAAGCCGCAAACAACAACTAGTACCGCAACTAGGCACCACGTTATCTTACTTTTAAATATTTTTTTAGTCTTCTCACGTGGCATAAATTTCTTTTCCTTTCCTTTCATATGATCCTCCTCTTTAATTTAAAACATATCAAAATAAGCGTATTTATTCATACTATATATATTTTACAACTTTCTTCAAAAATATACAATATTTTTTTAAAAAAATAACATATAATACAGAAAAAACGTACCTAAGTACGTTTTTTAAAAATTTCTAATTTTTGTTGCATTACCAGAGTTTAACATTTCAATATGTTCAAGAGATTTTCCCGTTCCTATAGCTACACACGATACTGCATCTTGAGCTATCATAACTGGAATCCTAGTTCTTTCCTCAATTAACTTATCTAATCCATAGACAAGTCCACCTCCACCAGTTATATATATACCTCTTTCTGATACATCTGCAGCAAGTTCAGGAGGTGTTTCTTCTAAAACTGAATGTATGCCATCAACTAGTTGCTCAGCACATCCATTAAGTGCTTCTAATGCTTCATCAGATGTGAACTCAAACTCAACAGGAAGTCCAGATGCAAGATCTCTTCCCTTTACACTCATTCTTTCAGTAACAGTTTTAGGATACATACAACCAATATTGATTTTTATATCCTCAGCAGTTCTTTCTCCAATTACAATATTTCTATTTTTCTTTATATATTTCATTATTGCTTCATCAAATTTATCACCAGCAATCTTCAATGAACGGCTCTTTACTGAACCTCCTAAAGATATTACAGCAATATCTGCAGTACCTCCACCAACATCTAAAATCATACTTCCATATGGTTTAGTTATATCAAGTCCAGCACCTATCGCAGCTGCAATTGGTTCTTCTATAAGATAAACTTTTCTTGCTCCAGCATGGGTTGCAGCATCAATTACAGCTTTTCTTTCTACCTCAGTTACACGAGATGGAACACATACCATTATTCTTGGAGAAAATACAAATTTTCCACAAACTTTATTGATAAAATATTTTAACATTTTTTCAGTTACAGTATAATCTGAAATTACTCCATCTTTTAATGGCCTTATTGCTATAATGTTACCAGGAGTTCTTCCAAGCATTTTTCTAGCTTCTTGACCAACAGCCAAAACTTCTCCTGTCGTTTTATCTATGGCAACTACAGATGGTTCTCTTAGCACAATTCCTTTTCCTTTTACATATACAAGTATTGTAGCTGTACCCAAATCAATTCCAATATCTTGTCCAAAAATCACTATTTTCTCCTCCTATTTTCTGTTACAATTATATTACATTTTGGTTTCAATTGCAATATATTTAATAAAAGTTAGTAAACTTTTTACAATATATAATATCTGTAATTTTTTTTTAAATATTCAAAAAAATATAATTTATATAATATATTTTTAAATTTAAATTTATTTGTAAAAACATGTAATAATTATAAAAAAAATAATATATTTAATACTTTAAATCTATACGATTTTAAATAAATTTATATGATAAAAAAAATAAAAACTATTTCATATGTATTGAGAAATAGTTTTTAAATTTATTTATTATTTTTAACTGGCTTTAGGATTTTCATGACTATACTTACGCTTTGTTGCCATACCTCCTCTTATATGTCTTTCCGCTTTGTTTATTTCTAATACCTTCTTTGCATCTCTTGCAAGTGAAGGATTTACTTTCTCTAGTCTTTCTGAAATATCCTTATGTACAGTTGACTTACTAATATTAAATTTTTTTGCTGTTTGTCTTACTGTGCTTTTTGTTTCAATAATATACGTTGCAAGCAACTTTGCTCTTTCATCAATATCTGACATTTCAAAATCTCTCCTTTTCTACAATTTATTTATACTAGTATTCTATTCTAAGCAATTTAAATTTATTCATAAACTTACAACAATATTATTTAAATATATATGTAGGATCTACATTATTATTATCCTTAAAAAGTGTAAAATGTAAATGTGCTTCATCCTTTATTTCCCCTATAGATGTATTTGAAACTTTACCTATTACCTGACCTTTAGTAACTGTCTGTTTTTCCTTTACACTAACTTTAGAATTTAAATTAGAGTAACTACTTTTATACCCCTGTCCATGATCAATCACTACAGTTGTTCCATAGAATGAGTCATCATATACCTTTTCAACTGTTCCTTTTTCAATTGATTTAACATTTTCACCTATTTGAGAAGAGATATCAATTCCATCATGTGTTTTCCATAATTCTAAAGTTTTAGAATAAATAACTTTATCAATAGAATATGGCTTTTGTATCTGACCATTCAATGGCTTAGAAAAAGTCAATGGCTTTACAGTTACTTTATTCTGTGTCTTTGTTATATTGGTATTAGAAGGACTTTTAGTTTCACTTTTTTTGGCTTCAGCTGCATTTGAATTTACTAAATTTCTGCCTTCATTTGCATTTTCATCAATACTGCTTATTGTAGATACCACGTTATTTTCCTCGTTATCACTACTTTGTTCGTAAAAATCATAGTCTTCCTTTGCAAATAAATTATATGCCTTAAATGTTATGGCAACACTTGCAGTTCCAAGTACAAGCATTCCAAAAAGCAAGACATAATACCCCTTAGATAAATTACCTTTATTTCTAAAAAGATTTTGAAAACATTCTTTTAAATTTATTTTTTTATTATCTTTCACGCAGGCACCTTTTCTTCTTCTTTTTATATTTTCTTCATTAGTATCTGTTTTTTCCTCATTTTTATTATTTTTAAGTTTAATTGTGCCTTCCTTATTAAATACTTTATTAATTTTTATTTTCATACCTAAATATCTCCTTTGTACATTATTAATACATCTGTAATATATAAAATGTTGTCACCTCCAGAATTACAGATTATATTATATATATATTCATAACATGTCCAAAATATTACTGTTTGTCCTAAAAGATATAACAAAAATCTCTAAAGTACTTATTTTAATACTTTAGAGATTTTAATTTATAAATTGATTTTCAACAAAATAATATGGTATTTAATATAGCTTAAATTCTATTTTAAACATCTTTTTTTAATTTATCCTTTGGAAGGTCTGTTACTTTTGAAATAGTTTCTATATCCATGTCCATTTTAAGCAATTTTTTTATTAGCTTTTCTTTTTCCAACTTTCCTTTAGCAAGGCCGACTGCATAACCCTCATCATAACCTTTCTTTTTAATATCACTTATTCTTTTCTTATAATCTAAATCACATTCTTCTTTTATTTCCATTACATCTCTTTCAAACCTACCCTTACTTACCACATTTAATACGTGTTTTATATCTAATATCCTATTTTTAGACAGTCCAGTAACTTCTGATATTGTGTCTATATCCATGTTAATCTTAAATAAATTTTTTATTAATTTTGCTTTATCATATGGATTTATTCTAGTATTAACTTCATCATCAGCACTAATTACTTCAACTCTACGATATAAACACCATTTTTCTTGTCCTTCTGTCACCTCTTTTTCTAACTTATCATCATTTACTATATTATCTCCTTTTAATTCTTGATTTTCTTTCATAACTACCTCCAACTTTTACTATTTTTTCCAACTATTATCACAAGCAATTGATTTAATTTCTTATGTATATTCAAATTAGCTTTTTCCATATTAATAAATGTACTTTTTCTTATGGGAAAACAAATAACTAAAAGTCACATCATTTTTAATAGTACAATTCATTTATCCACCTTCTATTGTATTTCCTTTTGCTGTAAAATTAGTATTTAAAGTGTTGATTCGTAAAAATATTAAATTTATATACAAAAAACATACACTATGAATTTGATTATAGTATCTGGAAATCATAATTGATTTTTGTTAGATTTATTTTTTTAATTTTTCTAATTCATCTTTTGTAAGGCCTGTAGCTTTTGAAATTGTTTCTATATCCATGTTCATTTTAAGTAAATTCTTTAATAAATTCTTTTTTTCTTCTAACTTCCCTTCAGCAAGTCCGGTAGCATGACCTTTAGCAATACCTTCAGCAAGTCCGGTAGCATGACCTTCAGCAATACCTTCTTTTTTAGCGCAACTTATTCCTGCTTTATAATCTAACTCCCATTTTTCTTGTGCTTCTATTAATTCCCTTGCTAATTTATCATCGTTTACAAAATTGTCTTTTTTTATTATTACTTCTTTTAACTTTGGATTTTCTTTCATAGCTACCTCCAACCATTTTTCGTTTTCTGTATCTATTGTCGCAAGCCATTGATTTAATTTTTCATGTATATTTGGATTACTTTTTCTAAATTTTTCCAGTTCTAAAAAGTGTATCTCTAGACCTTTTAATGGCTCATGTTCTAAATTTTTGTTTTCTCTTAATTTCCAAATAGTATGAAAATCTTTTATATCTTTAAATAATGTATAATCAATTATATTTATCATTATTACATTTTTCATATATTCATATGATTCCCCTCTATCTAGTTGTCCTCTAAGGAGACCTCCTGTATATAGCAATACTCTTTTTACATAGGAATCATCCTTTTTTCTTTGCATTTCTAAATCTACATGTGCTTCATCATTTATTATTGCTTTTATATCAAGTATAGCTCCTTTATTTCGTATATCAAATTTTTCTAAAGAAAACTGATTTGATACTTCTACTTTTTCTATTTTCTTATTTAAACAAACCTCTAGAAAATCTTTTACTATATCTTCTTGCGAAAACAGATAACTAAAAATTACATCATTTTTAATAGTATAATTCATTTTTCACCTCCTATTATACATCTTTAATTTTAAAAAATCAATATCTAATGTATAGTTTTTGGTGAAAATACACAAAAAAAGAATAAAAAATGTACGATTAAAATATACTCAGAAAAAAATACCCAGATAAAAATTTATAAATTAAAGGTAAAAACATTAAAACATACATTTTTAATTTTGTAAATGCATATTTTTAAATTTCAACTCATCCGACAAAACTAGTTCAAATTTGATAAAAAATATTAAATTTTAATTATCAAATTTATATATAAAAACAGATACTATAAATTTGATTATAGTATCTGAAAATCATAATTGATTTTTGTTAGATTTCTTTTTTTAATTTTTCTAATTCATCTTTTGTAAGTCCTGTAGCCTTTGAAATTGTTTCTATATTCATGTTCATTTTAAGTAAATTTTTTAATAAATTCTTTTTTGCTTCTAACTTCCCTTCAGCACTACCTTCTTTTTTAGCGCAACTCACTCCAACTCTATAATCTAACTCCCATTTGTCTTGAGCTTCTATTATTTCTCTTACTAAGTTATCCTCTTTTTCAAAGTTATCTTTTTTTCTACTACTTCTTTTAACTTCTGATTTTCTTTCATAACTACCTCCAACCATTTTTCTTTTTCTGTATCTATTTTCGCAAGCCATTGATTTAATTTCTCATGTATATTTGGATTATTTTTCCTAAATTTTTCCAATTCTAAAAAGTATATCTCTAGATCTTCTAATGGTTCATGCCTTAAATTATTGTTTTCTCTTAATTTCCAAATAGTATGATACTCTTTTATATCTTTAAATAATGTATAATCAAGTATATTTATCATTATTACATTTTTCATATATTCATATGATTCCCCTCTATTTAGTGATCCTCTTAACGAACCTCCTGTATATAGCAATACTCTTTTTACATAGGAATCATCCTTTTTTCTTTGC
>OLSA01000713.1_pt1 | contig 28912 bp, 26 predicted proteins | sample 1672731 | NCBI WGS metagenome assembly OLSA01 (sample SAMEA3136718, study PRJEB25190) | human gut metagenome | biome: human gut; feature: human-associated habitat; material: faeces | place: Austria | collected 2013
AGCTCGGCGATCAGCCGCTCGACCAGCGCCAGCTCGGGCGCGGCGGAGGCGTCGCCCTTGAGCTGCTTCTTGAGGCGGTCGGCGCGGCGCTCCAGCGTTTCAAGGTCGGCCAGAATCAGCTCGGTGTTGATGGTATCCACGTCGCGCACGGGGTCGACGCTGTCCTCGACATGGATGATGTTGGCGTCCTCAAAGCAGCGGACGACATGCACGATGGCGTCCACCTCGCGGATGTGCGAAAGGAACTTGTTGCCCAGCCCCTCGCCCTGCGCGGCGCCGCGGACCAGCCCCGCAATGTCCACAAACTCGATGGTCGCGGGGGTGTACTTTTCGGGTTTATAAATCTCGGCGAGCGCGTCGAGCCGTTTGTCCGGCACGGCGACCACGCCGACGTTCGGCTCAATGGTACAGAAGGCGTAATTCGCGCTCTCGGCGCCCGCGTGGGTCAGCGCATTGAACAGCGTGCTCTTGCCGACGTTGGGCAGTCCGACGATCCCTAATTTCATCGTTGTTTTCCTCACTTTTGACGTATTTTCTCGTTCCATTATACCCTTCCGGCGCACGCTTAGCAATAGACAACTTTTCTACACATTTTTCAAAATGATATTTTGAATGGAACTTTCATATCGGAAAATAAATTTCAAAAATCTATTGACATTTTCGGAAAAACGTGGTATCCTATCCACAGGACAAGAAAATGTGTGTTCAAAACCGATATATGAACAAAGACAGATAACGGAGGAATTGAAATATGGTGACGAAAATTCTCGTCGTCGACGACGACAAAAACATATGCGACCTTCTGCGGATGTATCTGGAGAAGGAGGGCTACGCCGTCACCGTGGCGGCGGACGGCGGGCAGGGTCTTGCCAAATTCCGGGCCATCAAGCCCGATCTGGTGCTGCTGGACGTGATGATGCCCGTGATGGACGGCTGGTCGGTGTGCAAGGCCATCCGTGCCGAGGCGCAGACCCCCATCATCATGCTCACCGCCAAGGGCGACACCGATTCCAAGGTCATGGGCCTGAAAACCGGCGCTGACGACTATATCACCAAGCCTTTTGAAATGAAGGAAGTGCTTGCCCGCATCGAGGCAGTGCTGCGGCGCACCTCCGGCGTGGCCGCGGAGAAGAAGGCGCGTCGGCTTGTGTTCGATAAGCTTATCATCGACATGGACGCTTTCGAGCTGACCGTAGACGGCAAGAAGGTGGATACGCCCCCCAAGGAGATGGAGCTGCTTTATTACCTCGCTTCCTCTCCCAACCGGGTCTACACCCGCAACCAGCTGCTGGACGAGGTATGGGGCTTCGACTACTTCGGCGACTCCCGCACCGTGGACGTTCACGTGAAGCGGCTGCGTGAGAAGCTGGAGGGCGTCAGCGACCAGTGGAGCCTGAAAACCGTCTGGGGTGTCGGGTACAAATTCGAGGTGCTGTAAGCATGAAAAGTAGCTTCGGCCGCAGCTTTTTCACCGCCGCGGCGATCCTGCTGGTGGCCATGACCATTCTGGGTGCGTCCTTTCAGATAAAGGTCAACCAGTTCCTCACGGACACCACCGTCTCCGGATTACAGCAGAACGCGGACACCATCGCAGAGCTGGCCGCCGCCTATTTTAACAACGGCGGAATGTACAACCGGTCGTTTCAGCTGAACCTGACCGTGGCCTCTCAGGTATCCGGCGCCGACGCCGTAGTCTGCGACAGCGAGGGGAACGTGGTGCTCTGCTCCGACGCACCCTCCGGCTGTGAGCATCAGGGCTTGCAGCTGAATCAGGCGTATCTGCAAAAGGTCATTCGCAGCGGCGGCGACACCGCCACCGGGGTCATCAACGGCCTGTACTCCGACCGCCGCTACATGGTCTCCCGCCCCATTCTCGTGGACGGGAACGTGGGGGGCATCGTGCTGGTCTCCACACCGGCCAATGACATCACCCAGATCATGAATAAGATCTCCAACATCTTCCTCACCGCGGCGCTGTTCGTGGTGCTGATCTCCGTGCTGGCCGTCACCGCCTTTGCCCGGCGGGAGAGCCGCCCGCTGAAAGAGCTGGCGAAAACCGCCAACGCCTTCGGCCACGGCGATCTGGAAGCCCGTGTGCGTCTGGACGACGATTACTCCGCGGAAATGGAGGAAGTGGCCGTCGCCTTCAACAACATGGCAGCCTCCCTGCAAAAGAGCGAGTACCGGCGTCAGGAATTCGTCGCCAACGTCTCCCACGAGCTGAAGACCCCCATGACCACCATTTCCGGCTACGTGGACGGCATTCTGGACGGCACCATCCCGGAAGACAAGCGGGAGCATTACCTGCACATCGTCTCCGACGAGACGAAGCGCTTAAGCCGTCTCGTGCGCAGTATGTTGGACATCTCCCAGCTGCAGAAAGAGGGCGGCATCCCCGAGGAAAAGAAGATGCACTTCGACCTTGAGGAATGCGCCGGGCAGGTGCTCATCACCTTCGAGAAGAAGATCAATGACAAGCACCTGAACGTCAACGTGGATATGCCGGAGCACCCGGTGTACACCATGGCGAACCCGGACTACATCACGCAGGTCATTTACAATCTCATCGACAACGCCGTGAAGTTCTGCCCCGACGGGGGCAATCTGGGGCTGCGCATCAAAGAGGGCGGCAGCAAGGCTTACGTCTCCGTCTCCAACGACGGCGAGACCATCCCGCCGGACGAGCTGCCGTTGGTATTCGACCGGTTCCACAAGCTGGACAAATCCCGCTCCCAGAACCGGGACGGCTGGGGATTGGGTCTGTACATTGTGAAGACGATCGTATGCAGCCACGGCGAGGATATTTCCGTCAGCTCCAAGGACGGGAAAACCGAATTTACCTTCACCATGCCGCTGGTGAATTAGGGCCCTTTTTTCGAGGTAACGATATGGACGAACGTAAAAAAAACAATCATCCCTGGGATGACAGCGTGTACGGCACAGGCCGTACGGAGCCGCCGAAAAGCCACGGCGGCACCGTGGCGCTGCTGCTAATTTTAATTATCTTTCTGTGCGGCATCATCACGGTTCTGGGCGTTCTGAACGTGCGGCTGTTCCAGAAACTGAACACCCGGCGGGAAAGCGAGCAGTCCATTTCCTTCGCCACCGGCGCGGAGCTGCCCGCGGAGACCACCGCCCTTCCCACGGAATCCATTGACGCCACCTTGGGCGAGGACACTCCCACCATCGATTTGCAGAAATGCCCTCAGGGCGTGGAGAACGTCCCCACCGATGGCGCACTGTCCCTGCAGGAGATCTACAGCCGGAATATCGACTCCGTGGTATCCATCACCAGCACCGGTCAGGGCACAACCGCCACCGGCACCGGCGTGATCCTGACGGAGGACGGGTACATCGTGACCAACTGCCATGTGGTAGAAAACGGTATCTCCATCACGGCGCAGCTGACGGACGGCCGGACGCTGCCCGCCATGCTGGTGGGCGCTGATTCCGTGTCCGACCTTGCGGTGCTGCACATAGACACGACGGGTCTGACCCCGGCGCAGTTCGGGGATTCCGATTCCCTCCGGGTGGGCGACACCGTGGTCGCCATCGGCGACCCGCTGGGCGTCAAATTCCGGGGCACTTACACCGACGGCATCATCTCCGGCATCGGGCGGGACATGGATATGGACGGGCGCACCATGACCCTGATCCAGACCAATGCCGCCCTGAATTCCGGCAACTCCGGCGGCCCGCTCATCAACTGCTACGGTCAGGTCATCGGCATCAACACCATGAAGATCGGTGCGTTCACCGACTCCGCCGGTGTGGAGGGTCTGGGCTTCGCCATTCCCAGCTCCACCGTGAAGGAGGTGGCAGAGCAGCTGATCTCTCAGGGCTACGTCTCCGGCCGGCCCACGCTGGGTCTGGAGGGGGAGTCCCTGTCCTCTTTCGACCAGTATTACTACCGGCTCCCCGCCGGGCTGTATATCACCAACGTTGACCGCAGCAGCGACGCCGCCGCCAAGGGCATTGAAGAAGGCGACATTCTCCTCAGCGTCAACGGAACCAATGTGACCACCATGGACGCCCTGAACGGCGCGGTCTACAATCTGGACGTGGGCGACACGGTGGAGGTCGTGATCTACCGCAGCGGTAAGCAATACCGCGTCTCCCTCACCGTCACAGAGGACAAAGGATAAGATCATGCCGGCTTTCCCAAGGGAATGCCGGCAGAATCATTTGGAGGAACAATTATGGAACCTATTTTTCAGCAGGATTTTCCCGTTCAGGAGCTGTGCGTTGACCGCTATGGCCGCCTGAAGCCATCCACCCTTTTATATTTCGCGCAGGAGATCGCGGGGCGGCACTGCGACGAGCTTGCGGACACGCTGGAAAGCCACCGGCTGTTCTGGGCGGTGACCCGGCACCGGGTGCAGATCAACCGTCTCCCGGAACTGGGCGAAACCGTCCACATTGAGACATGGCCCATGCCCAACACCCACGTCGGCTATCCCCGTTCCATTGTCATCTACGATCAGGCGGGCAACGAATGCTCCCGTTCTATCAGCCTCTGGGTTCTGATGGATCAGGATACCCGAAGCAGTGTTTCTCCCGACAAGAGCGGCATCATCGTTCCCGGTACGCTTCGGGGAACGGAACTGGCGCTTCCCGGCGGTCTGGTTCCCAGAGCGATGGAACACAGCTGCCAGCGGGACGTATGCTTTACCGACCTCGACCGCAACGGACATATGAACAACACCCGCTACATGGACTGGATCGACGATCTTCTCCCCAGCGACTTCCACCGGGAGCATCCCGTGAAAGAATTTGCCGTGCGCTACCACAGCGAAGCGCGGGAGGGACAGCGCCTTGACCTGCACTGGGACTTTGTGGAGGACAACTGCCTCCGGGTAGACGCCCGCCGCCGAAACGAAACAAGGGACGAGCTGGTGTTTTCCGCCAAAGTTCTGTTCGACTGAACCCCCCCAGATACAGTGTTATGTAAATTAGAGATATCTCCACAGTTTTATGCAAAGCTGTGGAGATATTTTGATACGCCCCCTTTTCCCCCTTATTTTTCAACCATTTTCCCGGCCAATCCTGTGGAGAAACCTGTGGAGAATGTGGATAACTCATTTTATGTAAACATTACAAGTTGTTACAGAATATATTATGTTAACTTGCATCTCGACCAAAATCACTCTCATACTGAACTCCAATTAAAATCTTTAAAAAAGATTTTAATTGCCTGAAGGGCATGGAGTTCATATGAGACTTGTTTTGTGATTTCTTTCCTTATAAATCACAAAACAGGCAGCGCCGTCAGGCGATGCCTTCCTGATTAAAATTAAGATTTTAATCAGGAAATAGTATCAGAGTGGCCGCCGAGCTTCCGTTTGCGCGTGGTCCCACAAAAGCAGAAATCTCCCCGGGCGAGACCGCCCGGGGAAACTGTCATATTAAGGGATTTCTTTACTTGATTCTGGGCAAGGAGGCCGCAGCCACGGACTGACCCACGCGGCGGGTCTTTTCGTCGGGCAGGGAAACCTCGCACTTCTTCGCAAGCGCGGGGTATTCGTCGGCCAGGATCTCGTTGCACACCCGCAGGATGGTGTCGCCGCCCTTGCCGGACATGACGCGGCCTAGCATCATCATGTGCTCGATGTCGTAGAACTGGGAGTACAGCACCACAGCGTATGCCAGATACGCGCCGATGCTCTCGAAAATGGCCTGCGCTCTGGGGTCGTCCTTCTCCATCAGCGCCTGAACGACCTTCAGCTTCTCCGCGGGAGACAGATTCTCGTCCAGCTCGATGCCTGCGGCGGGCGCCAGCTTGATGACCGCATCCTGAGAGAAATACTTGCAGCCTACGCCAATGTCCGTGGACCACTCGTCCTGCATGGCGTTCTCGCACAGGTCAACGGGGGCGAAGGCCAGCTCATTGATCCAGCCGAGGACATTCTTATCCTTGTCCACATAGCCCACGGCCTCGGAGGTGCCCATGGCGATGCCCATGATGTTGCCCACGCCCAGACCCATGGCGCCCGCCAGCGCGGACACGTCGCCGTCGTTGGCCACCACAATGGGAACGTCGCCGATCTCCTTGGCGGCGCGGTCGTAAATGGTCTTGACCTTGTCCCACTCGGAGCGGGGAACTTTGATGAACAGAGACGCGACCATGGGCGCGTTGCCGATGAAGGTGCCTGCGGAGGACACGCCGATGGCGTCCACCCGGGGCATCTTGGAAGCGGCGCTCCTGAACGCGGCTACGATGCCGTCATAATGGTACTGGGGGTCTGTCTGGAGCTTGGGGAACCAGACGACTTCCTCGGAGTAGACGCACTCGCCGTCAATCACGGCAGAGACCTTCCGGTCGGAACCGCCGGCGTCGAAGCCGATGCGGCAGCCGTCCAGATTGCCGCCGATGGGTTCGGCGACCTCGTTGGCAGCGGGGCAATCTTCCAGAGGCAGGTCAACGATCTCCAGATCCCGCTCATAGAGCTGGTTGAAGAACGTAAAGTCAAAGTGACGCTCGCCCTTGGGGTCGTAGGCCTTTTTCAGCCGCTGGGCAAGCTCGCTGCATCCGCAGACGCTCACCCGGAAGCCGCCGATGGACCACAGCAGGAACTTGACATAGCGCTCCACGTAGCGGTAGTCGGCCTCAGCCATTTCCGGCGTGCCATGGATGCAGGTGCGGTGGACGGAAACGCGGCCCTTGTCCCGCTCAACAGCGATGGCGATGGGCTTCTTCGCGTCCTTCAGATAGGCGGTGCGCCACACGCCGAAGGGGACAAACTGAGGGTCCAGTTTGGGCGTATGTTTCATGTTGTATTCGATGCCTAGATACTGCATGGAAAATTCCTCCTTATCGTTCAGAAAGCCTGGCGGCTTCTTATATCTCATGTATAAGTATAGCATAAATTACCGTCCCGGCTATAGGGATTTCAACATCATTTTTACCAAATCCGCTTTTTTAGGCTGCCAGTTTTCTCTTTGCAGAAAGGAAGGCCGGTGCTGTAAGCATCGGCCTTCCGACATTATTCCTTCGTTTCGTTTTCCTGCGTCTGCGCCGCGTTTTCCGCCGTTTGGGCAGCGACCTGATTCACAAACAGATCAGCCTTGTCGTGGGGGCGGAAGTGCTGCCAGATCAGCACGCTCACCGCCGCCGCACAGCTCACTCCCGCCAGCAGCTGGCTGACCCGGACGGAACCCCAGTACAGGCTGTCCATCCGCAGTCCCTCGATCAGGCAGCGGCCAAGGCCGTACCAGGCCACGTACCCCAGGGCGATTTCTCCGTCATACTTACGATGCTTGGACAAAACGTGCAGCAGCACAAAGCCCACGGCGTTCCACACCGACTCGTACAGGAACGTGGGGTGGTAGTATTCCCATGCGCCGGTGACGGTGTTGTACAGCCCCATGCGGAAGAAGCTGTCCGTCGCCGCGCCGAAGGCTTCCCGGTTGACGAAGTTGCCCCACCGGCCAATGGACTGGCCGATGAGAAAGCCCAGCGCTACCATATCCAGCAAAGCGCCGATTTTGATCTTCTTGATGCGGCACAGCAGCAGAATCCCCGCCACTGCGCCCAGAACGCCGCCGTAAATGGCAAGGCCACCGTTCCAGATGTACAGCACGGAAATGGGGTTCTCGGCGTAATCCGCCCAGGAGAAAATGCAGTAATACGCCCGGGCGCAAAGAATAGCAAAGGGCGTGACCCACAGCACACCGTCCAGCAGATCGTCCTGCTTGATACCGAACTGACTGCACCGGCGGCAGGCGTAGACTACCGCCAGCATCAGGCCGATGGCGATAATGAGGCCGTAATAGTGGATGGTCAGAGGCCCCAGCGCCAGGGTGCGGCCCGGGTTCACCTCAATGCCAAGGGAAGGGAAAGAAATGGTTGAATAATTGGCAGGGATCATGATTGTGCCTCCTTGTTGACAGGATAGATCACGGATAAACTGCACCGTTCCGCCCGGACTGCCCGGCGGAGAAAATCACATATCTCTTCCGCGCTGATGCCGCGGTAAACTTCCGGGAAGCGGAAATAGTCAAAGTCCGAAAAATGGTACGCGCACAGGCGGAAACAGGTGGAATCAAAGCTGTCCAGTCCCCGGATACGACGGCCGAGGGCGCTGCGCTTCATCCGCAGGAACGCTTTCTCCGGCAGTCCCTCCGCCGCGATCTTCTCCGCCTGCTCCAGAATCGCTTCCCGGACGGCGCGGGGGTCGTCGGAATCGCCGGAGCAGAGCAGCATGGCGCAGCCGTCCACGGTCTCGAAGCCGCCGCCGAAGGAGGAATCGATAACGCCTTCCTCGTAAAGCCGCAGGTACAGCTCCGAGGACTCGCCGAACAGCGCTTCCGCGGCCAGATCCGCCACCATTTCCTCCCGGATGGCCGCGTCGCCGTGGGTCAGGGGTTCGCACTTGAACGCCAGATGGAAGGTCGGCATGGCGACCTCCATGGAGCATTCCGTTTCGGCTTTCGGGCAGGTCATGTCCTCCTGCCAAGAACGCAACTTGACGCCCGTCTCCTTTCGCTCGCTGCCCAGAACCTCACGGGCGGCAGATGCCACCGATTCCGGGTCTACGTCGCCCACGACGCACAGCAGCATATTTCCCGGCGCGTAAAACGCACGGTGGCAGGTATACAGCACCTCCGGGGTGATCTCCCGAATGGTCTCGCTGGTGCCGAGAATGGGCTGGCGGATGGGATGGACGGCATACATGGCCGCCATCAGGTTATCGAACACCACGCTGTCCGGGGCGTCCTCGTTCATGCCGATCTCCTGATCGATGATGCCCCGCTCTTTCTCCACGCTTTCTTCCGTGAAATAGGGTGTGGACACGAATTCCAGCAGCAGCCGCAGACATTCGTCAAAGTGGTCTGTGCAGGAAAAATAATAGGCCGTCATGTCGTAGCTGGTAAAGGCGTTGGTGGAAGCGCCCAGCGCGGCAAACTCCGCCGACACGTCCCGGTCTCCCGGCAGGTCGAACATCTTGTGCTCCAAGTAGTGCGCCACACCCGCGGGGGCGTGGTATTCCTTCCCGTCCAGCCGGAAATCCGTATGGATGGAGCCAAAGTCCGTGACAAAATAGGCAAGCTTTTTCGTAAAGCCCTTCCGGGGAACCACCAGAACCGTCAGTCCGTTTTCCAGCGTTTCCCGGTACAGCGTTTCGTCCAGTTCGGGGTATTGCTTCCGCGTCATTGGCTCTCTCCTTTCAGAAAATAGGTGCTGTGAAGCGTCACGGTCCGCGCCGCCGCCACCACATCGGCAAGGCTGACCTTCTCCACCACTTCCATGTAGCGCTCCGGGGTCATGTTCAGGCCGCTTAAGTGCGCGGTGGCGTAGTAGCCCTCAATGGCGCCGGGGGAATCGGAGGTGGCGCGAAGGGAACTGAGCAGGGCTTCTTTTCCGGCGGTCAGCTCTTCCTGCGTAATTTCTCCACGGCGGCAGGCGTCCAGCTGGCGGAGAATTTCGTCCCGCGTCAGCTGCTCCTTGTCAAAGTCGATGCCCGCGCCCACGGTGAGAATGCCCTTTGCGCCGTAATAGGACGAGCCGATGCTGTAGCACAGGGACATCGCCTCCCGGACGTTGAGAAACAGCTTGGAGGTCATGCCCGCGCCGAAGACGGTGTTGAACACCTGCATAGCCGGAAATTCCTTATCCCGGTTGACAATGGGCGTGACAAAGCCCATGCAGAGCTTCCCCTGGGAGACCTCCATCGTCTCCGTCACATCCTGCCCGGGGCAGGGATGGAAGGGCGTCTGGGGCGGGAGCAGGCCTTCCCGGCCGCCCAGCCGGGATACCAGCGGGGAAATATATTCCGCGACCGCCTCCGCGGGGGCGCTGCCTACGTAGAAAATTTCGATTCTGCTTTCCCGGAGGATTTTCCGGTAATGGGTCAGCAGCCCCACCGGGTCGATGGCCGCCACATCCTCCGGCTCGCCCAGCCGGGGCAGGCCGAAGCTGTCGCCGCGGCACATGGTTTTCAGCAGCTTTCCCATGGCGTAGGTGCGCTTGTCGTTCAGCTCGGAATCAATGGTGGAAATGAGATTCTTCTTTTCCCCCTCCACAAAAGCGGGGAGAAAACCCTCCCCCTCCGTGGGGAAGTCCAGAAGGATTTCCTCCAGAAAGCGGAGCATGGGGGCAAGCACCCGGTCGCCGGGCAGGGCAAACCGGTCGTCCATAAAGCCGCAGTAAAGGCCGGTGGTCTGGTAGTCCCCCACCCGGCGCACCAGCGGGCTGACGGAAGCGCCATACAGCTCGTCTAAGTTCTCCGTAATGGCGCGGAGATCGGGGCAGCGTTTGGTACCCCGGAGCAGCACGGAGGGGATCAGCACATTTTTTGCGGATTCCTCTTTCGCCATGGGGCGCACCAGCTGAAAGCTGAGGCACCCCTGCTTGAACCGGTCGTCCCGGCAGGAACGCAGGGTCACGCCGGGGAGCAGTGTTTTTGTTTCGATCATGTCAGACTCCTGATGAAAGAAAGTTGCGGTGGAAAAGCGAGGGATTTTCCTGCCCGCGATATTGTAAAGAGTATTATATACCACTTTTCCCAAAATAGGAAGTCAATACACAAAAAATTCAGAGAATATTGGTTGTCATTTTCCTCTGTTTGCGGTAGAATGTAACGTGGACTTGTGTAAATTAGGAGGACTCCGCCATGGCATGGCTGGAATTTACCATTGAAACCACGCCCCAGAGCATCGACTCTGCCGTCACCGCCCTCAGCGCACGGGGATTTTCCGATCTGGTCATCGAAGACCAGTCGGAATTCGAGACGTTTTTAGAGGAAAACCGGGCGTACTGGGATTACATCGACGAGGGGCTGCAAAAAAAGCTGGAAGGGCTTTCCCGCATCAAGCTGTATCTGGAGGACACCGACGATAACGGTCGGAAGCGTCTGGACGCGGCGGTAAAGGAGCTGGGGCTGACCATGACCGCCGCCCCCCTCCCCGAAACCAACTGGGAGGAAAGCTGGAAGGACAATTACCCGCCTCAGGAGATCGGCGATCGCATCGTGGTGCTGCCTTACTGGCTGGCGGAGGAATCCACCGACCGGCTCAAAGTCATTCTCGACCCCGGCCTGACCTTCGGCACCGGCGCGCACCCCTCCACCCAGATGGTGATGGAGGTCATGGAGAATGTGGTAAAGCCCGGCTTTCACTGCCTCGATCTTGGCAGCGGCAGCGGGATACTGTCCATCGCCGCCCTGCGTCTGGGAGCGGAGACCGCCGTGGGCATCGACATCGACCCCAAAGCGGAGGACATTGCCCGGGAGAACGCCGCCTACAACGGCTTCGCCGCCCCGGCCTTCACCGCCCTCACCGGCAACGTGACCGAAGATACCGCGCTGATGGATACATTAGCCGCCAATCGGTATGATCTGGTGCTGGTGAACATCGTGGCGGACGTCATTATCGGCCTTGCGCCGGTGCTGCCCCATTTCCTCAATGAAAGCAGCACCCTGATCTGCTCCGGCATTCTGGACACCCGGCTTTCCGACGTGCTGGACGCCCTGACCGCCGCCGGGCTGACCGTCACCGCCACGAAAGCGAAAGACGACTGGCGCTGCGTCACCGCAATCCGTAAATACATCTAAGGAGCGTATTATGAGTATCCCCTATCGTACCCGGCGGGTGCTGAACCGTCTGGGCATTGTGCTTATGATTTTTCTGCTGGTGGGCGTGATTGCCTGGCTGTGCTGGGTCGTCTGGCTGGAGCGGTACGTCGTCTATACCGCCGACGGCGCGAGTCTGGATTTTGAGCATTCCGCTCAGGACATCATCGGCGAGGTCGCCACACCCCCCGTGGCGCAGCAGAACATTTCCATTTATTATAATGAAGGCAGCGACGCTCTGGACACCGGCAACGAGCTGACCCAGATCAACGGCTACTTCATTTCCAGCAACATGCTGCAAAACGACATCAACGGCGTTCTGGGCAAGCTGGAACGCCTTCCCGCGGGCACCCCCGTCATGATCGACATGAAGGGTCCCTACGGCTCGTTCTTCTATCCCTCTCATCTGGACGGCGCAGTGCATTCCGCCTCCACAGACGTGGACGCCGTCGCGGCGCTGGTGGACACCCTGATGAACAAGAAATTCTACACCATCGCCCGGGTCTGCTCCCTGCGGGACTGGAATTTCGGCAACGAGCACGTCGCCTGCGGCCTGTATATGCTTTCCCGGGCGGGTCTGTGGCTGGATCAGGGCTATTTCTGGCTGGACCCCACCAACGCCACCACCCTGACGTGGATCACTTCCGTGGTGCTGGAGCTGAAGGAAATGGGCTTCAACGAGGTCATGCTGGCGGATTTCCGCTTCCCCAACTCCGACCAGTATATCTTCAACGGCGACAAGGAAGCGGCGCTTCAGGATGCGGCTTCCAAGCTGATGGGCACCTGCGGCGGCGATAATTTCACCCTGTCCTTCGGCGTGGCCGACCCTGCCTTTAAGCTGCCCGAGGGGCGCTGCCGGCTGTATCTGGAAGACGTGGACGCAGCCAACGTCGAGGCCAAGGCAACGCTGGTCGATGTTCCCGACATCAAGGCGCAGCTGGTCTTCATGGCCGCCACCAACGACACCCGGTTTGATAGCTACAGCGTTATCCGTTCCCTGAACGCCGCGGAAATTCTGGAAGCCCAGAAGGCGGAAGCGGCGAGCTGATTTTATATGCAAAACAGCCCCGCCGGTCGGCGGGGCTGTTGACAAAACGGGAGTTCTGGGGTATAGTATGGATACAGGGGTGCTGCCAGTAGGACGGCTCCCCCACCTGGTTATAAGAAGTAACCGTGACTTGGGGAAGTTTGGCGGTTACTTCTTATTATTATCATGCATCTGGAAAACCAGAGAGACAACAGCGACAATGACCATACAGAAAGCAAATAATTCTTCCCATGTAACCATAGCTGCCATGAATTAGGGTCTATCTGAAAACCGTCAACATGCCCAAACAGCGGGTCTTTTCCGCCTGCTGTGCACCATTTTCCCTTGTAATACACAAAGTATTCCTGCGGAAAAATGGCTTCAGCAGGCGAAAAATCCCTCGCTGTTGGTCATATTCCCGGTTTTCAGATAGACCCTAAGGAGCGATTGCCACCGGCAATCGTTTTATTTTTTTTCGCTGCGCGACGCACCACCCCACTCTTTTACGATCGGGGGCAAAGAAGCATCACCCCCGACAAAATCGAGGGGAACCGCCTACCGGGGTACTACCGGCAGCACCGGAAACGGCATATCACAAGATTCGACAGATTGCAAGGAAAACTCCGGTCAGAGTTGTGTGAAAGTATCCCACACAGCAAAACTCCCCGGCGGCGCAGATACTGCGCCGCCGGGGTCTCTCTTTTACTTTTTCACCAAATCGGCCAGCGTCACGCTGTCTAAGTACCCGCTGATGCGTTTGTCCAGCTCGCTCCAGACCGGCAGCGTCGGACAGCTCGCCGCCCGGGGGCAGGTCTTCGCGCCGCACTCCAGGCAGGCTACCGGCGCAAGCGATCCTTCCGTCAGCCGCAGGATCTCGGCCAGCGTGTATTCTCCCGGCTCCCGGCTCAGGCGGTAGCCGCCGCCCTTGCCCTGAATGCCGTCCACGATGTGGTTCTTCGTCAGCACGGGCAGGATCTTCTCCATGTACTTCAGGGAAATTTCCTGCCGGGCGGCTACGTCCTTCATGGGGACGAAGCCCTCCGACCGATGCTCCGCCAGATCCGCCAGTACCCGCAGGGCGTAGCGGCCTCGGGTCGAAATCATCATGGCGTCAATCCGCGAACAGCGGCGTGGACAAATACCGGTCGCCGGTGTCCGGCAGGAGGACGACAATGGTCTTGCCCTCGTTTTCCGGCCGCTTGGCCAGCTCGATGGCCGCCCATGCCGCCGCGCCGGAGGAAATGCCTACCAGCACGCCCTCCGCCTTGCCGATCTGCTTGCCTACAGTAAAGGCGTCTTCGTTGGCCACAGGGATGATCTCGTCGTAAACGCCGGTGTCCAGCACCTTGGGAACAAAGCCCGCGCCGATGCCCTGAATCTTATGAGCGCCCGCCGTACCCTTGGACAGCACGGGAGAGGTCGCAGGCTCCACGGCCACTACCTTGACTTCCGGCTTCTTGGACTTGAGGTACTCGCCCACGCCGGTGATGGTGCCGCCGGTGCCCACGCCCGCCACGAAAATGTCCACCTTGCCGTCGGTGTCGGCGTAGATTTCGGGGCCGGTGGTCTCAAAATGCGCCTTGGGGTTGGCCGGATTCACAAACTGGCCGGGGATGAAGCTGTTCGGAATTTCCGCTGCCAGCTCGTCGGCCTTGGTAATGGCGCCCTTCATGCCCTTGGCGCCCTCGGACAGCACCAGCTCCGCGCCATAGGCCTTCATCAGCTGGCGGCGCTCCACGCTCATGGTGTCCGGCATGACGATGATGATACGATAGCCCCGGGCAGCCGCCACGGCGGCAAGGCCGATGCCCGTATTGCCGGAGGTGGGCTCGATGATGACGGAGCCGGACTTCAGCAGACCCTTTTCCTCGGCGTCGTCGATCATGGCCTTGGCCACCCGGTCTTTCACGGAACCAGCGGGGTTCAAATACTCCAGCTTTGCCAGCACCTTCGCCTTCAGGCCAAGGGCTTTTTCAATGTGGGTCAGCTCCAGCAAGGGTGTTTTGCCGATGAGCTGGTCGGCAGAAGTGTAAATGTTTGCCATAATTATCCCTCCTTCACGGCGTCAAAGCCGCGCTGCAGATCCGCAAGAATGTCGTCAATGTGCTCCGTGCCGATGGACAGGCGGATGGTGTTGGGCTTGATGCCCTGATCCAGCAGCTCCTCCTCGGTCAGCTGGCTGTGGGTCGTGGTGGCCGGGTGAATGACCAGACTCTTGACGTCCGCAACATTGGCCAGCAGGGAGAAAATTTTCAGATTGTCAATGAACTTATGGGCTTCCTTCACGCCGCCCTTGATCTCAAAGGTGAAGATGGATGCGCCGCCGTTGGGGAAATACTTCTCGTACAGGGCGTGATCCGGGTGGTTCGGCAGGGAGGGATGGTTCACATGCTCCACCTGAGGATGGTTCGCAAGGAATTCAACCACCTTCTTGGTGTTCTCGGCGTGGCGCTCCAGACGCAGGGACAGCGTCTCAACGCCCTGCAGCAGCAGGAAGGCCGCGAAGGGAGAGATGGTCGCGCCGGTGTCCCGCAGCAGCACCGCGCGGATGTAGGTCACGAAAGCGGCGGGGCCTGCGGCGGCTACGAAGGAAACGCCGTGGTAGCTGGGATTCGGCTCGGCGATGGCGGGGTACTTCCCGGAAGCCGCCCAGTCAAACTTGCCGGAGTCCACGATGATGCCGCCAAGGGTGGTTCCATGGCCGCCCAGGAACTTTGTCGCGGAGTGAACGACGATGTCCGCGCCGTGCTCGATGGGGCGGATGAGGTAGGGCGTGCCGAAGGTGTTGTCCACCACCAGCGGAATGCCGTACTTGTGCGCCAGCTCGGCCAGCGCGTCGATGTCGGGGATGTCACTGTTGGGGTTGCCCAGGGTCTCAATGTAGATGGCGCGGGTCTCGGGACGGATGGCGCTCTCCACTTCCTTCAGATCGTGGATGTTCACGAAATCGGCGGTAATGCCGAAGCCGGGCAGGGTGTGGGCGAGCAGGTTATAGCTGCCGCCGTAGATGGTCTTCTGGGCGACGAAGTGGCCGCCGTTCTGACCCAGGGCTTCCAGCACGTAGGTAATGGCCGCCGCGCCGGAGGCCAGCGCCAGCGCCGCCACGCCGCCTTCCAGAGCAGCCACCCGTTTTTCAAGCATGTCCTGGGTGGAGTTGGTGAGACGGCCGTAAATGTTGCCGGCGTCCGTCAGCCCGAAGCGGGCGGCGGCGTGGGCGCAGTCGTGGAACACGTAAGAGGTGGTGGCGTAAATGGGAACGGCCCGGGCATCGGTAGCGGGGTCGGCCTGCTCCTGACCGACGTGGAGCTGCAGGGTTTCAAATTTATAGTCAGACATAATGATTATTTCCTTTCTTCAGTCAAATATTATCTTTGGTGTTTGGAACATCGGGGATACATTCGGCCAAAGCGGAAATTCGCCCTTACGAGGGTCTCAAAGCGATTTTTCATGGGATTTCCTCCCTTCAAAACTTACCTGTTCGGTAGGTATTTGCATCATACCACGAATTTCCTACCAAGTCAATCGGTTTTTTATCAAAAATTTCCTACTTGTCCGGTAGGAAAACCGGCGATATGACCAAGGCGTGAAAAAGCCGGTTCCGCCAAGCTTTTTTCCTTTGACAAATTTCGATTGCATGATAGAATGTAGGCGAAAACTCCCCAATAAAAACAGACAGGAGTGTCCCCCATGGAGATTTCCTACACCATTTTCGACCTGCTTTTCTATCTGCTGCTCTACGCCTTCCTCGGCTGGTGCGTCGAAGTCTTTTGCGCCGCCGTGAAAAGCGGGCGGTTTGTGAACCGTGGTTTTTTGAACCTGCCCCTGAATATGCCCTGCGGCATTGCCGCCGCGCTGCTGCTGCCGGTGCTGGGCACCATGAACCACAAGACCATCTTACAATATATCATGACGCTGGTGATCTATGTTCTGGTCCGGTGCGTGACCGACCAGTTTGTCCGGGGCGTCAGCCGGGGAACCTTTGCCGCCGCGCCGAAGGGAAGGCCGTTTTTCCTCAACGCGGCCGCCGCGGCGGCCGTTATGCTGCTGGTGTATCTCGTGGTGCATCCCGGCATGATGGGACTTTTGTACCTGATGCCAAAGTGGCTGGAACGGACGCTGGTCATCGCTGGGATCGTCCTGATTCTGGCGGACTTCATCGGCGTGATGCGCGCCCTGCGCACCAGCAGCGCCACCCGGCTGAATAAGGCCGGGCAGGAGACCACCCAGCGCATGGCCGACCGGATCAGCAACACCATCTGGCGGCGTCTGCAAAAAGCCTACCCCGGCCTTGCGGCGGCGGACGTTCCGGGGCCGGAACGGTATGTCTTTGCCAAGGGTATCTGCTTTGACAAGCTGGTGTGGGTATTCCTCGTAACCTCTTTCTTAGGGGCGCTGATTGAAATGGTCTTCTGCCGGGTCACGTCGGGGCGGTGGATGAGCCGTTCCGGCGTGCTGTACGGGAGTTTCAGCTTCGTGTGGGGTCTTGGCGCGGTGGTGCTGACCATCACCTTGCAGCGGATCGCGGACAAGCCCGACCGGCGGATCTTTCTCGCGGGCTTCGTCATCGGCGGCGCTTATGAGTACCTTTGCAGCGTGTTCACCGAGCTGGTATTCGGCACGGTGTTCTGGGACTACAGCAAAATGCCCCTGAACATCGGCGGCCGCACCAATGTGCTGTACTGCATTTTCTGGGGACTGCTGGCTGTGGCATGGATCAAGGTGCTGTATCCGCCCATGAGCAAGGGCATTGAAAAGATTTCGCCGCTGCTGGGGAAGGTGGTTACATGGATCATCATCTTTTTTCTGGCCTGCGACGGTCTGCTCACTGGCGCCGCCATGCTGCGCTACACCGACCGTCAGAACAACCCGGAACCCAAAAATGTGGCCGAAGCGTTTCTGGACAACACCTATGACGACGACTGGATGGAACACCACTGGCCGAACATGGTGGTCACAAAGGACGTGGAATAATTGTGAAAATCGCCCCCGGGAAGCGGTGCAAGCCGTTTTCCGGGGGCTTTGTGTATTCAGTCCGCATCCACGGCTTTCCGGGCGGCGGACTCGGTGTATGTCCAGCTCCGGAAATCCGAAATGCTGCAATAGCTGTTTTCCAGAATGTCCATCGCGGTGGAGGCAATTTCGGGGTCGCGGTCATGGGTCAGCCCTTTAATGTAGGGCAGTGCGCCGTCCCCAAGGCTGCTCATGTGCCCCATGTCGATGGTCTCCAGCTGCCCCGACTGGTAGGCGCGGACGTTGTACCGGGCGACAAACGTATCCACGTCCCCCCAGAAGGTGACGCACCCCAGAATCAGCGCGCAGATCACCGCCCCCTTCATGTAGGGGAATCGGGGCTTGAACAGCCACACGGACACGAGGATCGTCGTGACCCCCAGCCAGAGCATGAAAATCTCCGTCAGCACCCGCTTTCTCGTCAGGCCGTAGCCGCTAATGTAGAGCAGCATTTTCGCGCTGGCCGCGGCGATGAGGAACAGCGCCGCCAGCCCGAGGAACAGGCACAGCCCTCTGGTCAGCGCCGGGGCACCGGCCTTCTTTTCCACCAGTCCCATGGCAAGGCACATCAGCCCCAGATTGATAAAGCTCAGCCACGCCATCTCGAAAAATCCCCGGCGGGCATATTCCGCCAGCGTGTATCCATCGGGCAGAATTCCCGCGAAGCCGCCGCCCAGATACGCCAGCTGGCTCAGCAGATACACGGCGTAGATCAGGCACACCGTTCCCAGCAGAATGTTCACGGTAATGGCGCTGAAACCGTGGAAGCTCTTCGCTTCTTTCCCGTTTTTCTCCGCGTATTTCAGTCCCACGCCCCGGGAATACAGTATCCACCCGGCAAACACGCCGAAGAACAGGGAGAGCAGCGGCTCCGACCAGTCGGTATCGGGGAGCATATCCATCAGCCCCTCAAACGCCGCGTCGGCACGCATCAGCAGGAAAATCAGCACCGCCGCCACCGGCAGGGCGATCAGTACGCCGAGGATCGCCGCGCCGCTCCGTTTGCCCGCCGTACCGGCGTTTTTCCGGGCGTCGTTCAACCCCCGGACGGCGGCGCTCATGCTGCCCACGCCCAGCGTAAATATCGCCCGGGAAGCGTCCAGCGCCGACGCGATGCCGCCGGGTTCCCGGCGGCTCTGCCCGGCCATCCGGCAGAAGCTGAGATTCACGGCAAACAGCGCCATCAGCAGCATCCCCGCCTTCATGTTGCCGTCCGACGACCGGGCAAACCCGGCGAAAATCGCCGCTGCCAGAATCAGCAGCGCCGCCTCATACTTCCCCGGCCGGAAGCCGCAGCGAAGCAGATACCAAAAACTGCACCCCGTCAGAGCCACCGCCCCCAGGGCAAATCCCAGACAAAAACCGCCGTAAAGAATGCTGTTCCACGTAAACGTGCCGAAAAGCAGCACCAGAAGGCCAAAAATCAGTTCCCGTTTTCCCGCAGGATACCGGGACATCGTCCGTTCTTCCATAAATATCTCCTTTCTCAGCGTTTCCATGGGTCGTCGTCCTGCACGAACTCGAACAGGTCGCCCGGCTGGCATTGCAGCTCCCGGCAGATGGCATCCATGGTGCTCATGCGCACGGCCTTGGCCTTGCCGGTTTTCAGAATGGACAGGTTGGCGGGCGTCATGCCCACCCGGTTCGCCAGCTCAAGGGAAGTCATTTTCCGCTTTGCCAGCATCATATCCAGATTCACAATAATCGCCATACGCCGCCTCACACCGTCAGATCGTTTTCTTCCCGGATCTCCACCGCGGCGGCCATGACGTTCTTCACCACGCTCACCGCCAGCGCCAGAAACGCCATGATCGTCGTCATGAAAATCAGGGGCGGGTAGAAGAACGCGGCGGGCAAACAAATGCCGCTTACCGCCGCGCAGCACCAGCGGATGCGCCGCAGAAACCGGACGTTCTGTGTAACGAACACATCCTCCTTCAGAATATTCCGCACCAGCCGCTCCATGCAGGATAGCGCGTACAGCACCGCGGGAACGCAGCAGTAAAACCCGATCATGATCGCCGCCGCGCCATACCGCCCCAGCGGCCGCAGAGCCTGATACCACCGCAGCAGCCCCGGCATGGCAAAAGTAAGCAGGCAGATGATAATGAACAATCCCCGGCTGCACCAAAGCGTAAATTTCGCAGAAAGCTGTGAATTCATAAAAGCACCTCCGTTTGCCTGAAGTGTACCATAGAAATTATCGAATGTCAATAATTATTTTCCTGTTTACGAGAATCACATTTTCCCGCCGCCCGAAAACTTGTTACAGAACTTCATACGAGCTTAACATTTTCCCACTTTAATCGTTAATATTTTACCGGTATAATAAGGCCATAAAGATCAAGACAACGTTAGCCCCGCCGCAAGGCACATGGGGCAGTATATAAATTTGCTACCAACCTTCATCTTTTTCATTTTTTCCTCTCCTCTTTTCTTGTTGCAAAATCCGCGGTGATGAGCCGCGGATTTTGCATTTCTTTTTAATCAAAACTTAAGCTGTCCGCACCGTTTTCCGTTGCAAACACGGATATATTATGGTATAATAGGGGAAATTCACATTAGGGTGATGGAATGTTTGCCAAATATCTTCTGATTTTCTTCGTGTCCATGGTGCCGCTGGTGGAGCTGCGGGGCAGTATCGTTATGGCCGTGGGCATGGATCTGGACTACTGGACGTCTCTTGCGGTGTGCGTCGTGGGCAATATGCTGCCGGTGCCGCTGATCTATTTCTTCGCCCGGAAGGTGCTGCACTGGGGCGCGGATAAAAAATATATCGGGAAGTTCTTTTCCTACTGCCTGGAAAAGGGCGAAGCCGCCGGTCACAGGCTGATGAAAAAGGCCGGTCGGGGCGGGCTGTTCGTGGCACTGATGCTGTTCGTCGGCATTCCCATTCCCGGCACCGGCGCGTGGACGGGAACCCTCGCGGCCAGTTTTCTGGACATGGGCATCAAAACCACGGCGCTGTCCGTTTCTCTGGGCGTCATTATCGCGGGAATCATCATGGGAGCCGCCAGCATGGCGGGCGTCCATGTTTTTGGTCTGTAAGGAGGAAACATAAATGTCCGATTGTCTGTTCTGCAAAATCATCGCGGGGGATATCCCCTCCACCAAGGTCTACGAGGATGATTCGGTCTTCGCCTTCCGGGACATCAATCCCCAGGCGCCAACCCACATTCTGGTGATCCCCAAGACGCATATTTCCGGCTGCAACGGCGTCACGGAAGAGAACAGCGCCGTCGTCGCCCACATTTTTGAGGTCATCCCCAGAATCGCGGCGGCGGAGGGGCTGACGGGGGGCTACCGGGTGGTCAGCAACTGCGGCCCCGACGCGGGTCAGACCGTGCCGCACCTGCATTTCCACATCCTCGGCGGCAAAACGCTGGCGCTGGATATGGCGTGACATCTTAGGGCCTATCTGAAAACCGGCATCCTTCGGGTGCCGGTTTTTCGCGCTTGACATCTTTCGGTTTTTTGCTATACTATGCTCAGATCGCAAAACAATAAGTCTTCGGGGGGCCGGAAGTACCGGCTGAGAGTGGGCGTGTGCGCCCTGACCCGTGAACCTGATACGGCTAATACCGTCGGAGGGAAAGATGCATATATGGGATACAATTCAGTATCGCGTTGCACCTGGACGGTTTGCAATGCGATACTTATTTTTTTGGAGGTTCCCAAAATGAAAACCAAAAGACTGACGGAAAGCGCCATGCTGCTGGCGCTGGCCATTGTGCTGGAGCTGATCTCCAAGGCCATCATCCCCGAAATGCCCTTCGGCGGTCAGGTGACGCTGGTGGCCATGCTCCCGGTGGTGCTGATCTCCTACCGCTACGGCGTGAAGTGGGGCTTCGTTTCCGGCTTCTGCTACGCGCTGCTGGAAATGGCACTGGGCGCGAAGACCGTGAGCGCCGCCTTCCAGCCCGGCTATTTCGGCGACGACACCATGATCTTCAAGGCCATCCTCATGTGCCTGCTGGACTATCTGCTCGCCTACACCATGATGGGTCTGGGCGGCATTTTCCGGGATAAGATCAAGAATCCCGGCACCAGCCTGATGTGCGGCTCCCTTGTGGCGTTGGGTGCGCGGTATCTGTCTCACATTCTGTCCGGATACCTGCTGTTCTCCGGCTGGGCGGAGTGGTTCTTCACGCAGGATGGCTTCCCCGCATGGGGCGCGAAGCTGGTGGAGAGCCTCAGCCCCGTCGCGCTGGGCTGGGTCTATTCCATTGTGTACAACGGCTTCTACATGGTTCCCGAGCTGATCCTCACCGCCATCGCGGCGCAACTGATCGCACGGATCCCGAAGATCGTGGTCAAGGTTGACTGAGAATTTTCCGCAACGTATAGTAACATCGCCCCGGGCTTCAGCCCGGGGCGTTTGTTTTTATGCCTTTGCGATCATTTCATTTTCCATCTGCCAGGCACGGTAGAGGATTTCCGCAGCTGCTTCCCGGGTCAGGGGGACGTCGGCTTCCAGGCTGAAGCCGTTTTGGGCAGCGGCTGTCAGAGCGTCCTGCGCCCATGCGGAGGTTTCCGCTTCCTCCGCCGACGTTTCCGCCGCTTCCTCCGGGGCGTCCGCGGTCAGCGCCAGAGCGTTTTTCAGCATGACGCCCGCCTCCGCGCCAGTGATGATCTCGTCAGCGCCGAAGGTTTGCTGATCGGGCAGCCCCACCGTCAGGCCGGAACGCACTGCGGCGGCAAGATAGGGCTGGAGCCACTCAGGGATTTCGTCGGTAAACCCCGCGCCGGTCAGCTCCTCGTCTACGGGGATGTTCAGCGTCCTGACCAGCATGGTGACGAATTCACCCCGACTCACCGTCCGTTCCGGGCTGAAGCAAGGATTTCCCGCCACGTTTTCCCCGGAGAAAATCCCGGTGTTCTTCATCCACTCCGCGGAGAACCGGCAGTCCCTGCCCACCGTATCGGTGTACTGGGTCGCGTCGGCGGGCTTGAGGATGGTGATGGTGACGGTTGCTTCCCGGGAGGTCTTCCCGGAAGCGTCGGTGGCCGTGAAGGTGAAGGAATCGATGCCTACCTTGTTCTTCTTGGGCGTGTAGGTGAAGCTTCCGTCCGGCTGAAGGGTCACGGTGCCCCGCTTGGGCCGGCGGACGACGGTGTAGACCATGTCCTCCCCCTCCGGGTCAGCGACCTTCAATTTGCCGTCGGCAGCGAGATTTTTGTAGGTTTCCAGTGCAGAGTCCTCCGCCACGGGGGGCTTGTTTTCCTTGCCCCGGATGCCGATGGTCATGGCGGCGGACGCCTCCACGCCGTCGGGATAGATGGGCAGGTAGCCCACCTCGGCGGATTCATCCAATTCGGTCAGGCGGGGAGAAAAGGTCATCTGCGCCGCCTGTTCGGCGGTGAGAACGTCGCCGGGGACGAGAACGCGGCTGCCCAGCATCACGCTGCCTACCTTTTTATCCGGCAGACTGGTGATGCAGATGCCCGCAATGGGGGTCTCCCCGGAAAAGTCCTCCGCCGAGAAGCAGTAAACGCTGTCGCAGTCCACCTCGGCGGCGGCCGCGCCGCAGGACAGCCCCGCGATGCAGCATACCGCCAGCAGCAGAGCCAATAATCGATTTCGGAACATGGCAATACCTCCAAAAAATGATTTCCGGTGGTATTGTTTGCCAATGTTGGAAAAATTATTCCCACAAATTTTTTGATGGGGCACAAGCCCTTGGCTCCCCCTCTGGGAGAGCTGTCACCGAAGGTGACTGAGAGGGTTTTGCACCACCCCCATTCCACCGGGTTTATAAAAAATTCAAAATTAGGTGCAGACAACCGGCAGCTTTTGTGTTATACTATTAGAATCTATACGTGTGCGTTGCGTACATTATGCTTTTCGCTGTCTGAAGGAGGCGTTTCCTTTGAAATATTGGTTCGGCTACCTCACCGCCGCCATCTTCGGCGCCATCACATGGGTGCTGATGCGGTTCGGTGAACGGTTTTCTACTCTGGTGGATATGGTGTACCCCTACGTCATCCGCACCTCGGAGTCCATTCTTGCCCAGTGGGCAGGCGGCGTGGACTTCCCCGTCTGGCAGCTGCTGGCCGTGGCGCTTGGCGCGCTGATCCTTGCCAGCATTGTGCTGATGATCGTGCTGAAATGGAACCCCATTCAGTGGGGCGGCTGGGTGCTCGCGTTTTTTGCCGGTATTTACATGCTCCACACCATGCTCTGGGGTCTGAATTACTACTCCGGCCCCCTGTCCGACGATATGCGGCTGGATGTGGGCAGCTACAATCTGGAGGAGCTGACCGAAGCCACCGAATATTACCGGGACAAGGCCAACGCCCTCGCCCTACAAGTCAACCGGGACGGAAGCGGCAATGTGGCCTTCGCGGACTTCGACGCGCTGGCGGGCAAGGCCGGCGAGGGCTTCCAGACGCTGACCTACGACTACTTCTATCCCATTTTCGCCGGTTCCACCCTTCCGGTGAAGAAGCTGGGCTGGGCGGATATGTATTCCTCCATGGGCATCACCGGCGTCACCTTCGGCCTGACCGGCGAAGCCTGCGTCAATCCCCAGATCCCTAACGTGTCCCTGCCCTTCACCATGTGCCACGAAATGGCCCACCGCATGTGCATCGCCCCGGAACGGGACGCCAATTTTGCCGCGTTCCTCGCCGCCTCCGTCCATTCCGACCCGGAATTCCAGTACAGCGCCTACTTTATGGCCTTCCGCTACTGCTACAGCGCGCTCAGCAGCGTCAATAACCAGTCCGCCGCGGCGGCTGCCGCACGGGTGAGCGCCGGGGTCAACGACAATCTGAAATTCGACATGGCTGCCTACAACAGCTTCTTCAATTCCCGGAAAAGCACCGCCGCCACGAACCTCGCCGACGCCGCCAACGACACCTATCTCAAGGTCAGCGGCGACGAAAGCGGCGTCGCTTCCTACGGCGAGGTCTGCGACCTGCTGGTGAACTGGCACATCCAGACCGTGGTGCTGCCCTCCATCACCGTGGAGGAATCCCCCTTCGACCCCTACGACGAAACGCAGGTGGACCTGAGCGGCATCGTCAACGCAAGGTGACGGCCATGATGAAACAGACTTTGGATGCAGGTCTGCCCGAGCTGGGACTTGACCTGCCGGAAAGCGCGCGCCAGACCCTCTGCGATTTTGGCGCGGCGGTTATCAAGCAGAACGAGGTCATGAACCTCACCGCCATCACCCAGCCGGATCAGGTGGCAAAACTCCATTTGCTTGACAGCCTGACGGTGCTCACCGCCGCCGATCTGCGGGGAAAGCGGATTATCGACGTGGGCTGCGGCGCGGGATTTCCCGGTGTGCCGCTGGCCATCGCCTGCCCGGAAGCGCGCGTTACCCTGCTGGATAGTCTGGGCAAGCGCATGAAGTGGCTGGAAGAAATCCTCCCCCAGCTGGGCGTCCGCGCCCAGTGCGTCACCGCCCGGGCGGAGGAAGCGGCGGCGGAACGGCGGGAAAGCTACGATTACGCCGTTTCCCGGGCGGTCGCCCGGCTGAACATCCTGCTGGAGCTGACCGCCCCCTACGTGAAGGTCGGCGGCGCGGTACTGGCCATGAAAGGCTCCGCCGCAAGGGAAGAGCTGGCCGAGTGTACATCCGCGATCAAAAAGCTGGGGTTACAACTGGAATCGGTAAAGGAATTTTCCATCGACGGGGCGTCCCACGCGGTCATCGTCCTGCGGAAAATCGCCCCCACGCCGAAGCAGTACCCCCGCCGCTACGCAAAGATCAAGCAGTCTCCGCTTTAAGGCACTTTGGAAAGTGAGGTTTTTATGGACGCAGCTCTCAGTATCGCTCTGGGATATTTTGTCGGTTCGCTCAGCCCGTCCTCTCTGGTGGGCAGGGTGAAGAAGACCGACGTGCGCGAATCCGGCACCGGAAACCTTGGCGCCACCAACACCATGCTGGTTCTCGGCTGGGGCGCGGGCATTTTCGTCATGCTTTTTGACCTGATGAAGTCCTTCCTCTCCGGCAGGCTGGCGCAGTATCTGTTCCCCGGGCTCAGCACCGCGGGGATGCTGGCCTGCATCGGCGCCATGATCGGCCACTGCTTTCCGGTATTTCACCGCTTCCGGGGCGGCAAGGGGCTGGCGACCTTCGGCGGGCTGGTCATTTACTGCGGGTTAAAGTACGTGCCCATCGTGCTGTGCGCCGGATGGGCGGTCATGTGGATCTTCGACTGCACCGTGATGTTCCCCATAACGGTGGGCATCGCCCTGCCCCTGCTGATGTATCTTTTCGGCGAAGCGCCGGCGAAAATTATCACGGCCATCTGCGCCGGAGCGGTGCTGGACGTCATGCACATCGGCAATATGAAAAAGGCCCTCGCCGGGGACGAAATCATGCACGTCCGGGACTATTTCAGGGAGAAACTGCACAAAGAACACTGAAAAGTTTTCGCCCGAAAAAGTGAAAGTTTTCCTTTACTTTTGGGCAAACTTGTGATATACTCGAGAAGCTGGTTATGACCAGACACAATTTTTGCGCCCGTTGCTCAGTTGTGGGACAACGCCCATGCGGCACTTCACCGGCCCCTACTTAGCTCCCGGGCTACCGATTTGAAAGGTGGAAAAATCATGATTCAGAAGGAAAAGAAGACCCAGGTCATTCTCGACAACGCGACCCACGAGGGCGACACCGGTTCCCCCGAGGTTCAGATCGCCATTCTGACTGCCCGTATCAACGAGCTGACTGAGCATCTGCGCGTCCACAAGCACGACAATCACTCCCGCCGTGGTCTGCTGATGATGGTCGGTAAGCGCCGCAGTCTGCTGGACTATCTGGCCAAGAAGGACATCAACCGCTACCGTGCTGTGATCGCCAAGCTGGGTATCCGTAAGTAAGAGATTAAGGGGGCGACTGTCGTCGCCCCTTTTCTTCGTGTCTCTGCCAATCTGTAAATCACGGGAGATGCTTTAGCAGTTGAATGTGCCGCCGGAATCCGGCCGCAGATTCAAGTGCTAAACCTCCCGTACAAATAACATTCAATTAGGAGGTAAACCAATGATCACCCGCAAACAGTATCCCAACCATCACGTTTACGAGACGGAAATCGGCGGCCGTGCCTTTACCGTGGAAACCGGTAAGGTCGCAGAGCTGGCCGACGCCGAGTGCATCTGCCGCTACGGCGACACCGTCGTGCTCACCACCGTCACCTGCAACCCCATTCCCAAGGCCGGAATCGACTACTTCCCCCTGACCATCGAGTTCGAGGAGCGTATGTATTCCGTGGGCCGCATCCCCGGCTCCTTTAACCGCCGGGAGGGCAAGCCCTCCGAGCGGGGCATCCTGAACAGCCGCATCATCGACCGTCCCATGCGTCCCCTCTTTGACGAGGAGCTGCGCAACGACACCGTCGTGACCTGCACCGTTCTTGCCAACGACTACGATAACCCCGTGGAGATCGTGGCGTCTCTGGGCGCTTCCATCGCCATTGCCTGCTCCGACGTCCCGTGGAACGGTCCCGTGGCCACCACCAACGTTGCCCACCTGAACGGCAAGTATATCATCAACCCCTCCTCCGACGAGCGGGACGCCGCCGACTGCTTCGTGTGCATCTCCTCCACATTTGAGAAGGTGGTCATGATCGAGACCGAGGCCAAGGAAGCCCCTGAAAACATCGTCTACGAGTGCATCCGGGTCGCCCACGAGGCCAACATGGAGATCGTCAAGTTCATCAACTCCATCGTCGCCGAGATCGGCAAGCCCAAGTTCACCTTCGAGAAGGCCGCCGTCAACCACGAGCTGCTGGACGATCTGATGGCTTACGGCCTGGGTAAGATCGAGTACGCCCTGGACACCCCCGACAAGAACGTCCGGGAGGAGCGCCTGACCGCCGCCCGTCTGGACTTCCAGGAGAAGTTCGGCGAGAAGTACGAGGACTTCGACACCCATATCGAGGTCTGCCTGTACAAGATGCAGAAGAAGGTCGTCAAGAAGTGGCTGCTTCAGGGCAAGCGTGTGGACGGCCGCGGCATGGACGAAATCCGTCCTCTGGACGCCGAAGTCGGCGTTCTGCCCAGAGTCCACGGCTCCGGCCTGTTCTCCCGCGGTCAGACGCAGGTGCTTTCCATCTGCACCCTGAACACCCTGTCCGCCGCCCAGAAGATCGACACCATTTACCCCGAGGATACCAAGCGGTATATCCATCACTATAACTTCCCCGCCTACTCCACCGGCGAAGCCCGTGCCGCCCGTTCCACCTCCCGCCGGGAGATTGGCCACGGTGCACTGGCCGAGAAGGCGCTGCTGCCTGTGATTCCCAGCGTTGAGGAGTTCCCCTACGCCATTCGTGTGGTGTCCGAGGTGCTTTCCTCCAACGGCTCCACCTCTCAGGCTTCTATCTGCGGCTCTACGCTTGCTCTGATGGATGCCGGCGTGCCCATCAAGCGCCCCGTGGCCGGCATTTCCTGCGGCCTGATCTCCGATCAGGAGACCGGCGAGTGGAGAACCTTCACCGACATTCAGGGTGTTGAGGACTTCCACGGCGAAATGGACTTCAAGGTCGCCGGTACCACCGAGGGAATCACCGCCATCCAGATGGATCTGAAGAACAAGGGTCTGACCATGGAGATCATCGCCGATGCTCTGGAGCGCTGCCGCAAGGCGCGTCTGGAGATTCTGTCCGAGGTCATGCTGAAGGCCATCCCCGCCCCCCGTCCCGAGGTCAGTGAGTACGCCCCGAAGATGCTGTCCCTGAAGATCCCCGTGGACAAGATCCGCGAGGTCATCGGTTCCGGCGGCAAGACCATCCAGAAGATCTGCGCCGACACCGGCGCCAAGGTGGACATCGACGACGACGGCAGTGTGTTCATTTCCGCCGTTGACTCCGCCGCCGCCTACGCCGCCAAGAAGATGGTGGACGACATCTGCTTCGTTCCCGAGGTGGGCAAGCTGTACTACGGCAAGGTCGTGCGCATCCTGCCCATCGGCGCGTTTGTGGAGATCGCCCCCGGCCATGATGGCATGGTCCACATCTCCAAGCTGGAAAACCATCGCGTGGAGAAGGTAGAAGACGTGCTGAACCTGGGCGATATGACCTGGGTGAAGTTCATGGGCTTCGACGAAAAGGGCCGCGCCAACTTCAGCCGCAAGGACGCTCTGAAGGAAATGGCGAACCAGTAAGGTTCAATAGCAATTCCCCGCTTTCGTTACCGAAAGCGGGGAATTTTTTATGCAGGAAATCCGGCTGGGGCGCGGGGCAGTGTATCCCGCCTGTAAATCAAACCGACAAATCGGAATTTGTTTTATAGAGGTCTTTGCAAATACACCATATCTACAAGGTGTACACCACACTCATATATCGGGTGATC
>OLSA01000722.1_pt1 | contig 28742 bp, 24 predicted proteins | sample 1672731 | NCBI WGS metagenome assembly OLSA01 (sample SAMEA3136718, study PRJEB25190) | human gut metagenome | biome: human gut; feature: human-associated habitat; material: faeces | place: Austria | collected 2013
GCTATTTTATATCGGATAAAATCGTACGGAACTCCCATCCGGGGTTCTCCATCGACGAAAATCCGAAATATCTTCCTCTTGGGAAAAACCGAAATGATCGACTGGCGATTCGTAAAAAAACAGCGTGAATTACAGGTTTTTTTCCAACAGCTCCATAAATCCTTTCGGAGCCCGGCAGGGACGCCGCGTATCGCGGTGGATGAAACCCAGAACCGTAGAACCCGTATTGAGCAGCTCGCCCGCTTCGTTGTAAATTTCGTATTCGAACGTAATACGCGCTTTCGGCAACTCCCGGAGGGAAATTCGAACCGTGATCAATTCGTCGTAATGAGCCGGACGCAGGTACTTGGAGTGTACTTCGAGAATCGGCATCATCACGCCGTCCTTCTCCTCCATATCGGCATACGAAGAGCCGAAACTGCGGAGCAGCTCCGAACGGGCTGCTTCGTAATAGCAGATGTAATTCGAATGGTGTACGATACCCATCTGATCGGTATCCTTATACCAGACTCTGAATTTGAAATCTCTTGTCAGCATGGCGTTAAAACTCGATTAGTATATGGCCCGACGGCATTTTTCCCGCCGTCCTCAATAATTCCGGAGTACCTTTGGCGGTTATCCGAAGCACACCGGGCCTACCTTCGATCCGCACGGGATATTCACCCGGAGGCGGAAGCAGCTTGAGAGCCTCTCCCGAGGCGATATGTCCTGCGCAGTCCACATCGCCTGCCAACAGATACGGATGCGACAGCATCCGGGCAGCTTTATTCATCTCTCCCCGCTCGATCAGACGACGAATGACCGTCGAACTCACCTTCTCGGCATCGACATCCTGTTTCTCGATCTCCGTCACACGGAAGCCGAACTCGTCATGCAATCCGTTGAGCAGCCGGTAATCTCCCTCCTTGTCGTGGCCGAAGCGGTGGTTGAAACCGACGACCAGATTCTTCACCCCCACCTTCCCGATCAGATAGTCCTTTACGAAACTCTCGGAAGGAATCCGGCTGAAGGCCCGGTCGAACGGAATCACGATCAGATTGTCGATTCCGAACCGGTCGAGCAGGTATATCTTCTCTTCGAGCGAAGTCAGCAGCCGCAGCCGCTCCTGTGTACCGAGCGTCACGCGGGGATGCGGGTCGAAGGTCAGCACGATACTTTCTCCCCCGACAGCGGCCGCCTCCCGGCGAATCCGGTCGAGCAAAACCCGGTGTCCGCTATGAACTCCGTCGTACGATCCGACGGTAGCCGCCGGCGAACGGAACGAAGGCAGATTTTCGAAGCCGTGGAATACTCGCATCGACACCTTAATTATTGTCGTTATTCTCTTCGGATTCCTTGACGCAGTAAGCAACCTTTTCCAGAAGAGTCGTAATATCGTAATTCTCCACGTAGATACCTTGCGGGAAATTCAGGCGTGTCGAGGTAAAGTTGAGTACGCCCTTGATGCCGGCGTTGATGATCGGCACGACCAGTTCGGGGGCGACTTTGGTCGGCGAAGATACGATGACGATCGAGATGTCGTTCTCCTGGACGACCTTCTCGAAACACTCCATGTGGTAGCACGGAATGTTGTCGATCGCAGTATCCACTTTTGCGGGATCGACGTCGAACGCGACCGTGATCCGCAGCTTCAGGCTCTTCCCGTTGAAATATTTGGTGATGGCCTGCCCCAGGTGACCCATACCGATTACGGCGATGTTCACCGGGCTTTCGCTGTCGAGGATGTTGCTGATAAAATCGATCAACACCTTTACGTCGTAGCCTTTCTTGGTATCGCTCGAGAACCCGATCAACATCAGATCCCGACGCACCTGCACAGCCGTAATGCCGTGAATCCCGGCCAGCACGTGCGAAAAAATGTGGGTAATGCCCTCCCTATGGCAGGCGAGCAGCGTACGGCGATACTCGCTGAGCCGCTCGATCGTTTTTTCGGGAATTCCGTTGGGTATTAAAGCCATTTCAATCTACGGTAATGGTGAAGTCCGGTCGGTAGCTCACACGCATCCAGTTTTGGTTGACATGGTTGGACCCTCCGGGCATTTGCTGGAACGTATAAGAGGTTTGCAGCGGCGTGTAGCGGCGTCCCTCCATATCGTACTGGATGTCGGAATACATCGCCGGAACGAAGATCATCGCCGCATCGTAACCCCGGTAAGAGTAGAGCGACGGCAACGCCCCGAAAGCTTTGATGTAGTCGCTGTCGAAAGTCTTGATTACCTCGGCATCGCGTTTGGCGTGATAAGTCGAGAAGAGCACGAGCCGGTCCTTGAAGTAGAGCGCCCGATCGAGGTTCCCGAAGCGGTTCCAACGCGAATTGCCGACGATCGTGAAACGGGGAGGCGTCTTGCCGCGGGCTACGAGGTTGGTATTGGCCGAAGCGATGGCTGCCAGAATACGGTCCACTTCGAGCCCGCTGTCGCTCAAAACAATCAGCAGGTTGTCCTTGCCATTGGCCAGCAGCGACGAAAGCCCCTGGTCGCCCTCCTTGACAGCGTAACGATAATTATGCCGCGCGTAAGGTACACCCTGCAGTGCAGCCAGAATTTCCCGTTCGAACTCCCGGTCGTTCTTCTCTCCGTAGATCAAGGTAACCTGTTTGTGCTCACCCTGAGTCAGTTCTTCGATTTTGGCATATTTCCGCATCTGGGGCGGTGCCATCTGAAACAAAACATCGCTATCGACGTTCTTGACATCGGCCAGAGGCGATACGACCGGCACGGCATACTCCTCGGCATACCCGATTACGGCAGGAAGTTCCTCTTCGTAAACCGGACCTACGATCAAACGGGCCGCCCGAAAATCGGCGTCGTCCACGATCGTACGGAGTCGGTCGCTTTCCTGCCGGGTATTGAACAGATCGACCCGAACGGAGTATCCGTATTGGGTCTTTATCTTTTCAAGCCCCAGGAGAAATCCCTGGTAGAAATCGAGATAATTCGGATTCTGTTTGTCGCCATCGGTCATCGGCAACAACAGCGCCACACGAAGCGGCTCTCCGCTGCTCAATGCCAGAAAATCCACCTCTTTCACCTGGGGTTCGACCGTCGTCAAGGTATCGCTCTCCGTTGGCTCGGGCTGTCCGAATCGCTCTTCCGGCGCCGGCTCGGTCGCGGACTTTGCATCGCCGGGGACTTTCAGCATACTTCCCGAACGGAGGTCTTGCGCTGAAATACCGTTCAGCCGCTCCAGATTTTCAACCGTCGTACCGAAGCGACGGGACAGCGCGTACATCGTCTCCCCGGGAGCGACGATGTGGTACATATAACCCTCCTCGGCAACCAGGTTCAGGCGATCCTTGTACTGCTCCCAGGCCGCCGTGTTTTCCGCTGCGTCGGTCTTGCCGACCGCCTTTTTGCGAATCAAAATGACCGAACCCGGTTTCAGGTGAATCGGATCCAGACCGGGATTGTCCTCCATGATGGTTTCGACCGAGATCGCATAGCGCTTCGAAATTCCATAAAGAGTTTCGCCCTTCTGCACCGTGTGCTGATCGAAGGTCTTCTTCAGCTTTTTAGGAGAAAGCTGCTCCTGTACGACGACACCCGTTTCCACGACCGGGATTTTAAGGCTCTGGTCGGCTTTGAGCCCTTGAGCGAGCTGCGGATTTTCGGCGGCGATCACCTGTTCCGCCACTCCATAGGTTTTGGCCAGCGAATAGAGCGTTTCCCCGTGCCGGACGTTGTGGACATAGTATTTTGCACCGTTGATATAAACGATCGTCTGCGATTTCTCGATAGACTGCGGCTCCTGGGCATAAAGGTTCGCCCCGGCCGTCAGCAACATCGCGGTACAACACAGTTCCTTCAGCATAGTCTATTGTTTCTCGTTTTTCTCCCGGCAGCGGATTTCGGTAATAATTTTCTTGGTATAGAGCGGGAAATCGCCGTTCATCATCCAGGAGTAATAGCTCGGCTCGACGCGGAAAACCTCCGCGACCGAACGGCCCTTATATTTGCCGAATCCGAAGACCTCTTCCCCTTTTTCGTTATAGAGGATGCGTCCTGCGAAGTCGGCGGATTCCGCCCGCGTGGAAAATTCAGCCAGAGCCGCGACATCGTTCTGCAACTCCCCGTAACGGTCCAACTGGGCTTTCAGCACCTCGTATGTCGCCAACGTATCGGCCTCGGCCGAATGGGCATCCGCGAGATCCTTGCCGCAATAGAACTTATAGGCCGCCACCAGCGTCCGCTGCTCCATTTTGTGAAAGATATTCTGCACGTCGATGAATTTACGTTTGCGGAAATCCACGTCCACACCGGCCCGCATGAACTCCTCGACCAGCATCGGCAGATCGAAGCGGTTCGAATTGAAACCGCCGAAGTCGCATCCCTCGATAAACTGGGCCAACGACTTGGCAATTTGCGGAAAAAGCGGGCAATCCTTCACATCTTCGTCCGTAATGCCGTGAATGGCCGTAGCTTCGGCTGGAATCGGCATTCCCGGATTGATCCGCCGCGTACGGACGATCTCCTCGCCGTCGGGCATAACCTTGACCATCGAAATTTCGACGATGCGGTCCCGTGCGATGTCGATGCCGGTCGTTTCCAAATCGAAGAAAATGATCGGCCGCTTGAGGTTGAGCTCCATCCGGGTTATGCGTTAATCATCATCGGCATAAGCAGCATGAGCGTCGCGCTCGACTGCTTGTCGTCATAGACGGGTTTGAATACGCCGGCACGAGTCGAATCGGCCAATTCGATGACGATGGTCGGCGTATCGATGTTGGAGAGGATTTCCACCAGGAACGTCGATTTGAAACCGATCGTGATATTCTGGCCTTCGTAGCTGCAACTGATCGTTTCGTTGGCCGATACCGAGAAATCGATGTCCTGCGCCGTAAGGTTGATCCGGTTGTCGGCGATGTCCATGCGGATCAGGTTGGTCGTGGGGTTCGAGCAGACGGCCACACGCTTGATGCCATTGACCAGTTCGATACGATCGACGAGTACCTTATTGGGATTCGCGGTCGGAATCACCGCATTGTAATTCGGGTAATTGCCTTCGATCAGGCGGCACACCAGCGTATGGTTCTTGAGCTGGAACATGGCGTTTTTCGAATCGAAGCTCACCTTGATCGCGTCTTCCTCCTTGAGCAGCACCGATTTGAGCAGGTTGGCCGGCTTCTTGGGCAGGATGAACGACGAAGCCACTTCATTAGCGGTTTCCACCTCGTATTTCACCAGCTTGTGGGCGTCGGTACCCACGAATGTAAGCATCGAAGGGGCCAGGTTGATATAGACGCCGTTCATCACGGGACGCAGCTCGTCGTCGGCCGTGGCGAAAATCGTTTTGTTGATGCCGTTCACCAGCACGTCCACATCGAGCGTCAACTCCTTGCAATCGGCCGAAAGAGCCGGGATCGCCGGATAGCTCACGGCGCTGGCGCCGGGAATCGAGAGTGAACCGCTTTTCCAACTCAAACGGATCTCCCAGTTCTGATCGTTCACTTCGATCGTCAGAGGCATTTCGGCGAACTCCTTCAGCGAATCGAGCATCAGTTTGGCCGGAGCTGCGATGGTGCCTTCGCTTTCGACGCCGTCCACGCGAATCGAGCCCACGAGCGTGGTTTCCAGATCGGAAGTAGTCACCCGCAGCTCATTCCCCTTGAGCTCCATCAGGAAATAATCCAGGATGGGCAATGTATTTTTATTGCTGATTACTTTGCCGGTCGTGGCCAGGAGAGAGAGCAATGCAGAACTTGATACGGAAAATTTCATAGGTTTTTCAGTTGTAATTTATCTTGATTAATCATTTTTCGGTTTGGACTCCGTTACAGTGCAACGGGATTCATTACGAGCGGTTCGGGAGGGACTGCTCCGCCCGGGGCCGCCGCCTGTCTGTCGCTAAAGCGAGGCCAGTTTATCGAGCGCCGTCTGGATCATCTTTCTGACGAAAGGTTTATAATCCGTGCAGGCGTCCAGCGCGATCCGCTGGGCGATGATCGTACAGATCGTGGCGGCTTTGTGTCCCATCAGGGCCGCCAGTCCGGCCAGGGCGGAACTCTCCATCTCGAAATTGGTGACCCGGCGTCCGTGATAGTCGAACGACTCGATCTTCTCGTTCAGTCGGATGTCGGCCGGTTCGAGGCGCACCCAACGTCCCTGCGGCGCATAGAAGCCGGGGGCGGCGATGGTGATGCCTTCGATGGTTACGTCGCGGAAAAGTTCGGCCAGCGAAGGATCCGCATCGATGAAATAGGGCTTCGGAAGCAAATCGCTCCAACCCGTATGTTTCATGAAAGCCTTCTCGATCTCCAGGTCGCAAACCTCGTTGCGCCCCTTGTAGTAATTCAACAGGCCGTCGAAGCCGACCGAAGTGCGGGCGAAGACGAACTGCCCCACTTTGATGTCGGGCTGAATGGCGCCCGAAGTACCCAAACGGACCAGCGTGAGCTGCCGCTTCTGCGCCTTCTCCTGCCGCGTGGCGAAATCCACGTTGGCCAGCGCATCGAGCTCCGTAACCGAAATGTCGATGTTGCCGATGCCGATACCGGTCGAAAGCACGGTCATCCGCTTGCCTTTGTAGGTACCCGTCACGGTATTGAATTCGCGGTTGGAAACGCTGTACTCCTGCGTATCGAAAAAGGAAGCGACCATGGCTACGCGGCCGGGATCCCCCACGAGGATGACGATGTCGGCAAGCTGCTCCGGCTTGAGGTGCAGGTGGAAAATCGATCCGTCGTCGTTGATTATCAATTCGGAAGAAGGTATGGTTCTCATAGTGTCGGTTTTTATATTTTCATAATTGGCATAAAAGTACTACATTTACCTCGAATTTCAAAAAATACGCCACGATAAATTTTCCATAAATATATTGTATCCCGCTCGGCGGACTACAAGAAAAGAGATATTTGCGACATGACTCTCATCAAATCCATTTCCGGCATCCGGGGAACGATCGGCGGCCCTGCGACGGAGAACCTCACCCCGCTCGATATCGTTAAATTCACCACCGCTTACGTGCGTTTCATCGCCGAATCCGCACCCGGGAAAAGGCTCAAAATCGTCGTGGGCCGCGACGCCCGTATTTCGGGCGAAATGGTCGGCGACATCATCGAAGGCACGCTGCTGGGCTGCGGCGCGGACGTAGTGAACATCGGACTCTGCACTACGCCGGGAACCGAACTGGCCGTTACGGCGCACCGGGCCGACGGCGGCATCATCATCACCGCATCGCACAACCCCCGCCAATGGAACGCCCTGAAGCTCCTGAATGCCGAGGGAGAATTTCTGAGCGACGCCGAGGGCAAGCGGGTGCTGGCGCTGGCCGAAGACGAGAACTTCGTTTTCCCGGATGTGGACCATATCGGCAAGGTCGTTTCGCGGGAATCTTACAACGACGAGCATATCCGTCGGGTATTGGCCCTGCCGCTGGTCGATGCGGAAGCCGTGCGGAAACGGCACTTCAAGGTGATCGTGGATGCGGTGAACTCCGTCGGCGGCATCGTCATACCCAAGCTGTTGCGGGAGTTGGGATGTGAAGTCGTGGAGCTCAACTGCGAACCGACCGGAGAGTTCGCCCATAACCCGGAGCCGCTGCCCGAGAACCTGACCGAAATATCGAAGGCGATCGTCCGCGAAAAGGCCGATCTGGGCGTAGTGGTCGATCCCGATGTGGATCGGCTGGCCTTCGTCAGCGAAGACGGCTCGATGTTTGTCGAGGAATATACGCTGGTCGCCGTGGCGGACTATATCCTCTCCCGCAAAACCGGCAATACGGTGTCGAATCTGAGCTCTTCGAGAGCTTTAAGCGATGTAACGCAAATGCACGGAGGAGAATATTTTGCATCGGCGGTAGGAGAAGTCAATGTAGTCGCCAAGATGAAAGAGGTCGGGGCCGTCATCGGCGGCGAGGGCAACGGCGGAGTCATCTACCCCGAACTGCACTACGGCCGCGACGCACTGGTCGGCGCCGCGCTTTTCCTGACCTATCTGGCCGAAAAAGGTATGACCATGACCGAGCTGCGCAAGACTTATCCGGCCTATTTCGCCTCGAAGAACAAGATCGAGCTGACACCGGCCATCGACGTGGATAAAGTATTGCGTGAGATGAAATCCCGTTATGCCAATGAAAAGGTGAACGATGCGGACGGTGTTAAAATCGATTTCCCGGAGAATTGGGTACACTTGCGCAAATCGAATACGGAACCGATCATCCGCGTATATACCGAAGCGAAAACGATGGCGGAGGCCGATGCGCTGGCCCGGCGGATCATTGCGGAAATAAAACAAATTTGTAATATATAAATCGATGAAAAACATTTTATTGATACTCGCTGCCGCAATTATGCTGACAGCCTGCGGAGGAAACTCCCGCCAAAAGACGACTGCCGGGGTACCCGACATGCACAATGCCGAAAACGCACTCGACTACCAGGGAACTTACAAAGGGGTTTTTCCTGCTGCGGACTGCCCGGGCATCGAGATTGAACTCACGCTTCACAACGACAACACCTATACGATGAATTCCAGCTATATGGATCGTTCTGAAGAGCCGATTCAACAGACAGGAAACTATACGGTAAAAGGCAACCTGCTGACGCTGCGCGCCAAAGTCGGCATAGGGCTTCCCGCCCCCGAGTACTACAAGGTGGAGGAAAACCGCCTGCGCCGTCTTAATGCAAAGAAGCAGCCTATCACCGGAGAACTCGCAGACCAATACGTACTCACCAAATAATCAAATTCCATGGATAAAGTAAAGAGTTACATAGAGAAGAACAAAGACCGTTTTCTCAACGAATTATTCGAGCTGTTGCGCATCCCTTCGATCAGCGCGCAATCCGATCATAAACCCGACATGACCCGATGCGCCGAATGGCTGGCCGCTTCGCTGATGAAGGCCGGTGCCGACCATGCCGAGGTACTTCCCACGGAAGGCAATCCGGTTGTTTTCGCCGAACGAATCGTCGATCCCAAAGCCAAGACCGTATTGGTGTACGGCCACTACGACGTGATGCCGGTCGATCCGGTGGACGAATGGCGCACCTCGCCGTTCGAACCGGTCGTGAAGGACGGACGCATCTGGTGCCGGGGTGCGGACGACGACAAAGGCCAGCTTTTCATGCACGCCAAGGCGTTCGAAGCGATGTGCGCGACCGACAGCCTGCCCTGCAATGTGAAATTCCTGCTCGAAGGCGAGGAAGAGATCGGGTCGCCCAGCCTCTACAAGTTCTGCGCCGACAACAAGAAGATGCTCAAGGCAGACATCATTCTGGTTTCCGATACATCGATGATCTCGATGCAGATACCTTCGATCACCTGCGGTCTGCGCGGTCTGACTTATATGGAGGTCGAAGTGACAGGCCCCAACAAGGACCTGCACTCCGGCCTGTTCGGAGGTGCGGTGGCCAATCCGGCCAATGTCCTGGCCCGCATGGTGGCTTCGCTCATCGATGAAAACGGACACGTGACGATTCCGGGCTTCTACGACGACGTGCGCGAGCTGACGGCCGCCGAGCGCAAAGCCTTCAACAAGGCTCCGTTCAACCTTACAGAATACAAGAAAGCGCTCGAAATCGGCGATGTCGAGGGCGAAGCGGGCTTTACGACCATCGAACGCACGGGTATTCGCCCCTCGCTCGACGTGAACGGCATTTGGGGCGGCTATATCGAGGAGGGGACCAAGACGGTGATCCCGTCGAAGGCTTCGGCCAAAATCTCGATGCGTCTGGTTCCCGGACAGGATTTCAAAAAGATCGCCAAGCTCTTCGAGAAACATTTCAAGGCGATCGCTCCCAAGAGCGTCAAGGTGAAGGTCAAGTTCCTGCACGGCGGTATGCCCTACGTGGCTCCGACCGATATGCCGGCTTACAAAGCGGCGGAAAAGGCCATCGCCGACACGTTCGGCAAGAAACCACTGCCGTTCTATTCGGGCGGCTCGATTCCGATCATCAGCGGATTCGAAAATATCCTGGGAATCAAGTCCCTCCTGATCGGATTCGGCCTGGCGGAGGACGCCATCCATTCGCCCAACGAGAGCTACGGACTCGACCAGTTCTACAAGGGGGTCGAAACGATTCCGCTGTTTTATAAATATTTCGCTGAAAAGTAAACAGGCAATACGATTTCAAAAACGGGACAATATCCGAAGGATATATCCCGTTTTTCGTACATTACAGATACGTTTGTTCAAAAAGATAGGATCTTTGATTTCGTTGTAGATACTTCGCCTCGGCAAAATGCAAATGAAATTTGCTTTTGCGCCCGGCTCATTCGTATCTTTACAAAAAAAGAAGATGGAAAGGTTCGAACGAGTTCAAACAACCCACGCTCGAAGCATACGCGGAGGGCACTTGTGAACTCTACGATGCAAGGAGTAGGAAAACAGAAAGTTAAGTTTGGCTCTCACTCACCTTGCACTATTTTTATAGAAGATAGGATTCGGTTCAGCAATCTTTGCGTGCAAGTTCGCACGATTGCTCTTCCCTTTCACTATCTTTGACATAGTCTTAGATAGGATGCGCCTTGGAAAATTGAGAACAAATTCCCGTTTTCTCCCGGCTTTCACTATCTTTGCAAATCGCAAAAAGAATACATTATGTGTGGAATTGTAGGTTACGTGGGTAAACGGCAGGCTTACCCCATTCTGATAAAAGGACTTCACCGCTTGGAATATCGCGGTTACGACAGCGCAGGACTCGCACTGGTCAATCGGGAAGGAGTTCTGAACGTGTTCAAAAGCAAGGGCAAAGTCGCCGATTTGGAACATTTCGTCGAATCCAAGGATCTGGACGGAACGATCGGCATCGCCCACACCCGTTGGGCGACACACGGCGAACCGAACGACATCAACGCCCATCCCCACTACTCCGATTCGGGCAATATCGCCCTGATCCACAATGGTATCATCGAAAATTACCGGGTGTTGAAAGAGGCGCTGATCGAAAACGGTTACACATTCAAGAGCGACACTGACACGGAGGTACTGGTCAATCTGATCGAATACATCCGTACGTCGAACAACTGCACGTTGCTGGAGGCCGTCCAGCAAGCATTGAAGCAGGTGATCGGCGCATACGCTATCGCCGTAGTGGAGAAGGGCAACCAAGATCAAATCATCGCGGCACGCCGCAGCAGCCCGATGGTCATCGGTATCGGCGACAAGGAGTTTTTCCTGGCATCGGACGCGGCGTCGATCGTGGAATATACGGACAAGATCGTCTATGTCAATGACGGCGAGGTAGTGGTCATGGATCGCAACCACCCGCTGAAGATCGTAACGCTCGACAACCAGGAGAGCAAGATCGACATCAAGAAGTTGCAGCTCAGCATCTCCCAGCTCGAAAAGGGCGGCTATCCGCACTTCATGCTCAAGGAGATCTTCGAGCAGCCCAAGACCATCGTGGACTGCATTCGGGGCCGGATCAACCCCGAGACGTACGACGTGATCCTGTCGGGCATCATGGACAACCGAGAGCGGTTTCTCAACGCCCGGCGCATCATCTTCGTGGCTTGCGGCACCTCGTGGCACGCATCGCTCATCGGGGAGTACCTGATCGAGGATTTCTGCCGCATTCCGGTCGAAGTGGAATACGCTTCGGAGTTCCGTTACCGCAATCCGGTGATTTATCCCGACGACATCGTGATCGCCGTATCGCAGTCGGGCGAAACGGCCGACACGCTGGCCGCTATCGAGCTGGCCAAGCAGAACGGTGCGTTCGTCTATGGCATCTGCAACGTGATCGGCTCGTCGATCGCCCGGGCTACCGATTCCGGCACTTACATCCACGTAGGGCCTGAGATCGGCGTGGCTTCGACCAAAGCCTTCACGGGACAGGTAACGGTACTCACGATGCTGGCGCTGATGATCGCCCGCGTCAAGGGTACGATCGACCAGGAGTGCTCGCGCAAGATCGCCAAGCATCTGCTCGATCTGCCCGCCGTGTTGGAAGAGGTGCTCCGCCTGAACGACCGGATCGCCGACTTCTCGAAAATCTTCACCTACGCGCACAACTTCATCTACCTGGGACGCGGGTACAACTACCCCACGGCGCTGGAAGGTGCGCTCAAACTCAAGGAGATCTCCTACATCCACGCAGAGGGCTACCCTGCCGCCGAAATGAAACACGGTCCGATCGCCCTGATCGACGCCGAGATGCCGACCATCGCCATCGCGACGCCGGATCACACCTACGAAAAGACCGCCAGCAACATCGAGGAGATCCGCGCCCGGGGCGGCAGGGCCGAGCCGGCTCCCACCATTGAAGCCGGTGTGGCCCGGGCGGTCGCCCTTGGGGGCACCGGCCCCGTGTGCGCGCTGGGCACGCTCTACTTCTCCGGCGATGTGCGGGAAGCGTTTGCAAAATTGAACCAGTAAAGAAGAGGGGCTGCGGCACACGGGAAAAACCGGTGCAGCAGCCCCCTTTTTGCGGATTGGCTTACAAAAAAATGCCCCGCTGTTTTGTGATGCACAGAACAGCGGGGCAATATCATTTATGGGGCGGGAATGTGCTCAGGAGATGCGCTTCGGCTCAGGCTTTGCCTGCGCAGCCGAACAGCTCGATCTTCTCCTTGCACTTGTCAACGATGGCCTGAGCGCCGGGAGCCAGCAGCTTGCGGGGGTCGAAGCCCTTGCCCTGCTGATCCTTGCCAGCCTCGATGTACTTGCGGGTGGCCTCAGCAAAGACCAGCTGGCACTCGGTGTTGATGTTGATCTTGGAAACGCCCAGGCTGATGGCCTTCTGGATCATCTCGTCGGGGATGCCGGTGCCGCCGTGCAGGACCAGAGGAATGTTGTTGGTAGCCTTGTGGATGCGGTCCAGAGCCTCAAAGTCCAGGCCCTTCCAGTTGGCGGGGTAAACGCCGTGGATGTTGCCGATGCCGGCAGCCAGGAAGTCGATGCCCAGATCGGTGATCTTTGCGCACTCAGCGGGGTCTGCAATCTCGCCAGCGCCCACAACGCCGTCCTCAACGCCGCCGATGGAGCCGACCTCGGCCTCGATGCTCAGGCCCTTGGAGTGTGCCAGAGCGACCAGCTCCTTGGTCTTTTCCACGTTCTCCTCGATGGAGTAGTGGCTGCCATCGAACATGATGGAGGAGAAGCCGGCCTCAACGCAGGCCTTGCAGCCCTCGTAGGTGCCGTGGTCCAGGTGCAGGGCAACGGGAACGGTGATGCCCATGGTCTCCACCATGGAGCTGACCATGGCGGCAACGGTCTTGAAGCCGGTCATGTATTTGCCTGCGCCCTCAGAGACACCCAGGATAACGGGGCTCTTCATTTCCTCGCAGGCGGTCAGGACTGCCTTGGTCCACTCCAGATTGTTGATGTTGAACTGGGGCACACCGTAGTGGCCATCGCGTGCCTTGATCAGCATTTCGGTTGCATTTACCAACATTATTCATTACCTCCGCAAAATCATTTTGGGGTGAAAAAGCCGTTTTGGATACAAGATTGCGCATCCTTTAACGAACCTAAGGGTAGTATACCCCAATTACAGGATAAAATCAAGGCGGTTCCCGCGGCGTTTTCAACACAAATTCACATTGGGCATTTTGATGTTGGAGATTCTGGCAAAAACCACTGGATCTCCCTTCAAAAAATTGTCATAATTCCGACTTGAATTTTACAAAAAGTACGGCGAGAAGTTTGCGTGTCGAACCTGGGAGGTTGAAAACTCGGTGGAAACTGTGGAATTCCACCCGGAAAGTGGGCGTACAAACTTGATTTTTGAACATTTTCCACCGGGTTTTCAACATGTGGAAAAATTTGAGCCGAATTACCGATTGTATAGCCTGCTGTATGTGGAAAACTTTTGCCTTCGGCAAACATTGCGAAGAATGCCGGGGTATGCTATACTTTAGAATGTATCAGTGTCAAAATATAGTAAAACTGAAACAGAACGAAACCATGGCGCGGCTCAAACGGCCCGCCTTGCCATAGAATGGAAGGAGAACACATCAATGGACGAACAGAAAATGCCGCGCCGCCCCCGCCGCAGCAGCACGGAGGAGCAGCCCAGGAACGAGAGCCTGGTCTACGGCAAAAACCCCGTGACCGAGCTGCTCAAGAGCGGTTCCGGCGTGGATACCGTGCTGATCGCGGAGGGCATGGCCCCCGCCGTGGCAGCTTACTATACCGCCATGGCCAAGGAGGCCGGGGCCACGGTCAAGCGGGTGCACCCCAACAAGCTGCGCCTGATGACCGGCACCGAGAGCCACCAGGGCGTGGCTGCCTTTGCCAGCGAGATCGAATATGTGACCGTGGAGGACCTGCTGAACGTTGCCAGAGAGAAGGGGGAGCCCCCTTTCCTGGTGCTGAGTGACGGCATCGAGGACCCCCATAATCTGGGCGCGGTGATGCGCTCTGCTCTGCTGTGCGGAGCCCACGGCATCGTCATCCCCAAGCGGGGCGGCGCGTCCGTGACCCCCACCGTTATCAAGTCCAGCGCCGGTGCGGCCGAGCGCCTGCCTGTGGCCCGCGTGGCCAACATCGGCGAGACCATCCGCCGCCTGAAGGATCAGGGGGTGTTCGTCTACTGTGCCGATATGGACGGTGTGCCCCTGCGCAAGAACAACCTGACCGGCCCCATCGCACTGGTGCTGGGCAGCGAGGGCAGCGGTGTATCCCAGCTGGTGAAAAAGCTCTGCGATGGTGTGGTGCGGCTGGATATGGCTGCTCAGGGCACCGGTGTGGACAGCTTCAATGTTTCGGTGGCAGCTGGCATCATCCTGTACGAGATCCAGAGCCAGCGCGCCGCAGAGTAAGAAACAGCGGCCAGACCGCCGTGACCAGAACAGGGAGGGACTAGGATGCCAAAAGATGATAAGCGCAAAGAGCTGACACAGGAAGAAATCGATGCGCAGAACGAGAAGTTCCGCACGTTTTTCAGCACCAGCGTGGCACAGGTGCCCGAAGAGATGAAGCGCCGCGATGAGGAAAAGGAGAATACCGGCAGCCTGCTGGGCAAGCTCTTTCACCGCGAAAAGGACAAAGAGGAGCCTGCCGCTGCCCCGGCCGTGCAGAATGAGCTGCCGCCCACGGGTGAGATCGTGCTGGGCCATGAGGAAGAAGCCGAGGCCGGCCTGGAGCTGGCATTGGAGCCCGGAGAGCTGGAGGAAGCAGAGCCTGTGGCTCTGCCCACCGCGCCGGAAGCCCCCGCAGCGCCGAAGCCGGAACCCCGGCCCGCACCTCAGCCCGAGAAAAAGCCGGAGCCGCCCCGCCGCCAGGAACCCCTGACCCCGCAGGAGCAGCAGGAGGATGCAGAGATGGCCGAACTCAAGGCCATGCTCTATGGCACCCCCAAACCCGCCCCGGTGGAGGAAATGCAGGATGCCCCCGAAGAGGTGCTGGCCGTGGAGCCGGAAGCTCCCGCAGTGCCTGAGGGCCCGGCCATCCCCATGGTGTTTGCCGAGGATCAGTCGGTAAAGCAGGCGAAGTCTGCCCCGGAAGCCGCGCCAGAGGTTGAGCCGGAACCGGAAACGGCTTTCCAGTTCTTTGGCAAGGGCGCGGACGAGAACGAGCCGCAGGCCCCTACCCGCACTGAGGCCCCCAGCAAGGACGACAGCATGAGCCTGCCGCTGATGGGGCTGGAAGAAGACGAAGCACCCGCCCGGCCTGCCGCCCCGGCAGAGGAGGCCCCGGCCCAGCCTGCTGAGGAAGCGGCCCCTGCCGCGCCGGAGGCTGAGGAGAAACCTGAAGAAGAAGCCGAGCCGGAAACGCCCGAGCAGGTGGGAGAGAAGCTTCGCCGGATGGGCGCGGAGCTGACGCTGCGGTGCGTGCTGGAGGGCATCCTTGCCGTGGTACTGCTCCACTTTGGCCTTGTTGCCGAGGGGCTGCTGGCCCCTGTGGCCTCCCTTGACCCCGTGATCGCCCCGGCGGCGTTCTATGCCGCCAACCTGCTCTTTCTGGCCGGTGCGCTGGCTGTGGGCTGGCCTGTCCTGCGGGATGGCCTGCAGGGCCTCAAGGACCGCCCCAGTGCAGACACCATGCCGGCGCTGGCCGCCTGCGGTGCGCTGGTGCAGGCTGCGGTCGCCCTGCTCAACGCCCAGAGCTATCAGAACTCCAGCTGGACGCTGCTTTCCGGCGTGGCCGCACTGGGCCTGTTCCTGGCCCTGCTGGGCAGCCGTGTCCTGCTGACTGCCGTCAGAAACGGCTACGACCTCGCCGCCCGATCCCCCGAGGGGCTGCAGGGCGCGTTCCGTGTCCGGGATAAGGACCTGATCCGGGTGCTGGCCCGGAGCCTGGATCAGAAAGACCCCTGGGTGCTGCTCAGCCGCCCTGTCCAGTGGGACGAAGCACTGGTGGAGCAGAGCTTCGGGGAGCGCGCCAGTGAGCGCCGCGCCCGCAAGACAGCCCTGATCCTGCTGGGTGCCGCAGTGCTCAGCGGGCTGGTGTTCCTGCTGTTTGGCGGCGGGCCCAACGGCATGGCCGCAGCCCTGACCTCCATGCTCTGCATGGGTGCACCGCTGTCCTCCACCCTGGTTGCGGGCATCGCGTCTCTGCGCCTGCAAAAGACCGCAGCCGCCGCCGGTGCCGTGGTGCCCGGCTGGGCTGCCATTGAGGAGCTGGGCGGCGTGGACACCGTGCAGGTGGATGCCGACGAGCTCTTTACCGCCGACAGCGTGAATCTGGAGGACATCCGCATCTTCAAGGGCGGCCGCATCGACCGTGCCATCCTCTATGCGGCCAGCATCCTCAACCACAGCTGCGAGACCCTGCGGGGTCTGTTCCGCCAGATCATCGAGGACCGCACCGAGATTCTATACCCTGTGAAGGATCTGGAGGTCCACCACGGCCTTGGCTTTGCCGCCTGGTGCGATAACAACCGGGTGCTCATCGGCAACCGGCTGTACATGGAGCGGGAGGGGGTGCCCCTGCCCGAGCAGGAGTATGAGGATGAGCACTCCCAAAACGGCGCGCTGCAGATCCTGTATCTGGCTGTTTCTGGCAGCCTGCACGCCATGTTCGTGCTCCACTATGTGGGCGGCCGCAACGCCGCCCGCGGTCTGGAGGTGCTGCAGCGGGAGAACATCCGCCTGCTGGTCACCTGTGAGGACCCCAGCCTGACGGCCCGCCACATCACCGAGGCTTACCATCTGCCCGAGGGGATGATCACCCTGCTGGATCAGGAGCAGTGCAGCGCGCTGACCCCTGCCCAGCCGGACGAGACTGCCCGCTGCTGTATGCTGCATGATAAGGGCTTTGCCAGCCTGATCGGCGGCCTGCGCGCGGCGGAAAAGGCCCAGAACGCCGAGACGAGCGCCACCACGGTGCAGATGGTCTCGGTCTGGTTCTCGGTGGTCATCGGTGTTCTGCTGACCTACGCGGGCAGCATCGGCACCCTGTCGGTGGCCGCTGTCCTGATGTATCAGGCAGCTTGGAGTGCTTTGAGCATTGCAGTCTGCGCCCTGAAACAGCACAACTGAAAATAATTCATAAAATGAAATCGTACAAAAAGAAGCGGCTGTCGTGTCAGCCGCTTCTTTTTGTTGCAATTGCGGACAAAGTGTGTCATACTTCTACCCAGAGTTTACGGAAAGAGAGGGGAGCCCGCTATGTCATACCGTGCCGCGATCTGTGATGACAGCACGACCGATGCTGAATTTGTGGGGAGCATTCTGCACCAGTGGGCCGCAGAGCGTGGCATTGAGGTGGAGAGTGAGCGCTTTGCCTCGGCGGATGCCTTTCTTTTTCGCTACGCAGAGGACAAAAGCTTTGACCTATTACTTCTGGACGTGGAAATGCCGGGCACGGACGGTGTGACGCTGGCCAAAACGGTGCGGCAGGAGAATGAAGCCGTGCAGATCGTGTTCATCACCGGCTACTCCGATTACATTGCCGAGGGCTATGACGTGGCCGCCCTCCACTACCTAGTGAAGCCGGTCAGCCGCGAAAAGCTCTTTGCTGTTCTCGACCGTGCCTGGGAAAAGCACCGCCGCAACGCCCGGTGCCTGAACCTGGAGCTTTCCGGCGAGCTGGTGCGCCTGCCGCTGTATGAGGTGCGGTATCTGGACGTGCACCAGAATTACGTCACGGTTCATGCCAGGCAGGATTACACCGTCAAGCGGACGCTTGGTGAGTTCGAGGCCCAGCTGGACGAAGGCTTCCTCCGGGTGGGGCGGGGGATGATCTTGAACCTGAAACAGATCCGCCGTGTGACCAAAAAGGAAGTCGTGCTGGCCGATGGTACCGCCCTCCCATTGCCCCGGGGTGCCTATGAGCCCCTGAACCGGGCAATCATTGAGAGGACTTAATGATGAAACTTAAATTCTTTTCAAAGCTCCTCGATAAACGCATCGCCGCTTACCAGCGGGAGCTCATTGAGACCCACTACAAAGAGGTGGACAACATGTACCGCCAGATGCGGGGATGGCGGCACGATTACCGGGGACACATCCAGACCATGAAGGTGCTGGCGGCACAGAGGGATCTGGACGGCATCAAAGCCTACCTGGATGCATTGGATACCGACCTGAACACTGTTGATCTGGCTGTAAAAACCGGCAACGCCATGGCTGATGCCATCATCAACAGCAAGATCTCCCTTGCCAAGAGCCGAAATATCCCGGTGCAGATCGATGCCCATATCCCGGTCAAACTGAAAATGAGTGAGCTTGACCTCTGCTGCATCCTGGGCAACCTTTTTGATAACGCCATGGATGCCAGTGCGGAGCTGCCCGAGGAGGAGCGGCTCATCCGGGTATATATGGATATGAAGGGCACACAGCTCTATATCTCCTTCACCAATTTCACGGCAACTAAAAAGCAGAAAAAGCTTGCGGGCCGTTTTGTCACCACCAAGGGCGAGGGCCACGGCTTCGGGCTGGTGCGCATTGATGCCATCGTGGAAAAGCTGGATGGCTACCTCAGCCGCAACAGCGAGGATGGGGCATTCACGACGGAGATATTGATTCCACAGGTGTGAACCTCTCAGGCGCTCCGCGCCAGCTCCCCTGATTGGGGAGCCAAGTTCACGCTGCTACTGGCTTGCCTCTCCTACTAGGAGAGGTGGCAATGCGAAGCATTGACGGAGAGGTTCCTGCAATTCATCCCCCAAATCAGGCGTTTCGTCCCCGGAATGTGTCGGGGGCGATTTTTTGTGTTAGGATCATTGCCAGACAAGTGAAAGGGGATTCCAAAATGGGAAAGAACGAGAAAACCAAAAAGCCAAAGCCCAAATACAATGTCTGGCAGAACACTGCCTACATGCTCTCGGTGGCCTGGGACACCCGACGGAGCGTGCCGCTGCTGGTGGTGCTGCTGGCCGTCTGCACGGCAGGCAAGACCACTGCCGAAATGCTCATCAGCCCGGCGGTGCTGGGCAAACTGGAAAGCGGCGCGCCGCTGGGCCAGCTGCTGGGTGCCATCGGCGGGTTCACCATCCTGCTGTTTGCCCTGACCGCGCTGTGCTACTACATCGACCACCTCACCATGTTTGGCCGGTGCGGCGTGCGGCTGGAGCTGCTGAAGCGCATCAACACCAAGCGCACCCGCACGGCCTATGCCAATCTGCTGGATGAAGCCTTCCGTCTGATGTACCAGAAGGGCCACGATGCCTGTATGAACAACCGTGCTTCCGGCGAGGCTTTTTGGAAAAGTTGGACGGATATCATGACAAATCTCATCGGCTTCGGGGTGTATCTGGCTCTGCTGTCCGGGCTGAACCCCTGGCTCTGTGTCCTGACGGCCCTGACCGCTGTGGTGAGCTATTTTTCCACCAGGAATATCAACGAGTGGGGCTACCGCCACCGGGAGGAGGGGGCAAAGATCACCCGGAGCCTGCATTACCTGCGCAACACCGCCGAGGGACGCGAGTTCGGCAAGGATATCCGCATCTTCGGCCTGCGGCAGTGGCTCACTGACCTGTACGATTCTGCTTTGCGGCTCAACTATGCCTTTCTCGAAAAGCGGGAGCGCGCCTACCTGACCGCCAACCTCATCGACCTGGCCCTGCTGCTGGTGCGCAACGGTGCGGCCTATGCTTATCTGCTCTGGCTCACCGTGACCAGGGGCCTGCCGGTGTCGGAATTCCTGCTCTACTTCGGTGCGGCCTCCGGCTTTGCCCAGTGGGTCACAGGCCTGATGGAGCAGTTTGCCCTCCTGCGCAAGCAGAGCCTGGACATCTCCACCATCCGGGAGTTCCTCGAGCTGCCGGAACCCTTCCGGTTTGAGGAGGGCATCCCGCTGGAAAAGCGGCTGGATATGCCCTATGAGCTGCAGCTGGAGGATGTGAGCTACCGCTACCCCGGTGCGGAGAAAAACACCATCGCCCACATGAGCCTGACACTGCACCCCGGCGAGAACTTGGCCATCGTGGGCTTGAATGGCGCTGGCAAGACGACACTGGTCAAGCTGATCTGCGGCTTCCTTGACCCCACCGGGGGGCGTGTTCTGCTGAACGGGCAGGATATCCGGCAGTATAACCGCCGGGATTACTACAAGCTGTTTGAAGCGGTCTTTCAGGATTTCAGCGTGCTCTCCTGCACGGTGGCCGAGAATGTGGCCCAGGCCATGGACGGCATCGACGAGGAAAAGGTGCGGTACTGTCTTGACCAGGCAGGGCTGACGGAAAAAATCACATCCCTCCCGGCGGGTATCAAGACCCATGTGGGCCGGGATGTCTATCTGGACGGCGTGGAGTTCTCCGGCGGCCAGACCCAGCGCCTGATGCTGGCCCGTGCCCTGTATAAAGACGCGCCTATTCTTGTGCTGGATGAGCCCACTGCCGCCCTTGACCCCATCGCCGAGGATGATATCTACCAGAAGTACAACGAGATGACCCGGGGCCGTACCAGCCTGTTCATCAGCCACCGACTGGCCTCCACCCGTTTCTGTGACCGCATTCTCTTCCTTGAAAACGGCCGTGTGGTCGAGGAGGGAACCCACGACCAGCTGATGGCCCAAAACGGCGGCTATGCCAAGCTGTTTGCGGTGCAGAGCAAATATTACAAGGAGGGCAAGGCTGTATGAACGAAGAAAAAATGACCCTGAAGGAAAGCGTCCGGCTGACCCTGCGGGCCTGGCGCTTTTACTGGAAAAATACGCCCCGCTTTGTGCTGTCCACCGTGCTGTGGGCACTGGCGGATGCCGTCAGCCCCTATGCCGTGGTCTGGTTCTCGGCCCGGCTGGTGGCTGAGCTGTCGGACGCGCGGGACCCGCAGGCCCTTGCCGTGGATGCGGCGTGGGTGCTGGGCGTGACCGCTCTGCTCACGCTGGTGCGGTCGGTCCTGCTCCACTGGAAGGGCGTGGAGCGGGAACAGCTGAACTGGCAGCTGGGCCATGACTGCTTTATGGAAAAGCAGATGTCCATGGATTATGCCGACGAGGACAGCCAGCAGGTCTACGACCTCTACAATTTCATCCAGCAGAGCGAAAGCTTCTGCGGCGGCGGCAATCCCAACGCTGTGGCGCTGCTGGACAGTGTATCAGCGGCGGTATTCCGTATTCTGGGCGGTGCGGTGCTGTCGGTGGGGCTGTTCACGGCCAGGGTGCCCGCCGGCCCGCTGACAGTATTCAACAGCCCGCTCTGTGTTCCGGCAGTGCTGGTGCTGATCCTAGCCGTGGCGTGGCTCTCGCCGGTGTGCGCTTCCAGCGCGGGCATCAGCAGCCCGGATATCGAGGAGGAGGGCCGCTGGGGCAACCGGCTCTGGGCCTTCCTCATGGGGGTATGTCGGGACGACAAAAAGGCGCTGGATGTGCGGATGTACGACCAGTTCGAGTTTTTGAAAGATCACGCCGCCGTCTCCATGCCTGCCTTTGAGCGGGCCCGCAAGGGGAAATTCGGCATCCTGAATGCCACGGGCAACGCCGCTTCGGCTCTGCTCATGGGTCTTGCCTACCTCTTTGTATGCCTGAAGGCCTACGGCGGGGCCTTTGGTCTGGGCGCTGTGACCCAGTATGTGGGTGCAGCCACCAACTTTTTTGTGGGCATCGGCGGGCTGTTCACCGCCGTGGGCGACTGCAGATTCAACGCCCCCTACCTGAAAACGCTCTATGACTATCTTGACCTGCCCAACAAGATGTACAAGGGCAGCCTGACCACCGAAAAGCGGAGCGACCGCCAGTATACCGTGGAGTTCCGGGATGTCTCGTTCCGGTACCCCGGCAGCGAGCAATATGCCCTGCGCCACCTGAGCATGACCTTCAAGGTGGGGGAGCGGCTGGCCGTGGTGGGCATGAACGGCAGCGGCAAGACCACCTTCATCAAGCTGCTCTGCCGCCTATACGACCCCACCGAGGGTGTCATCCTGCTCAACGGCATCGACATCCGTAAGTACCGCTACGATGAGTACATGGATATCTTCTCGGTGGTGTTCCAGGATTTCAAGCTGTTCGCCCTGCCGCTGGGCCAGAATGTTGCCACGGCCCAGCATTATGATGTCGCCCGTGCCGCCGACTGCCTGCAAAAAGCGGGCTTTTCCGACCGGTTGGCCCGGATGCCCAAGGGGCTGGACACCTGCCTTTATAAAGATTTGGACGAGGATGGCGTGACCATCTCGGGCGGCGAGGCCCAGAAGATCGCCATTGCCCGGGCCCTGTACAAGGATGCACCTTTCATCGTGCTGGATGAGCCTACCGCCGCCCTGGACCCGGTGGCTGAAGCGGAGATCTACGCAAAGTTCAACGAGATCGCGGGCGATAAGACTGCAATTTATATCAGCCACCGGCTGTCCTCCTGCAAGTTCTGTGATGAGATCGCCGTGTTCGACCACGGCGAGGTCGTCCAGCAGGGCACCCATGAGGAACTGCTGGGGGAGCCGGATGGAAAGTATTACGAACTGTGGAACGCCCAGGCACAGTATTACACCGAAGAAAGCGCGTGAACCTGGCCTCCCTATCAGGGGAGCTGTCACCGGAGGTGACTGAGCGCTTTTTGGCCCTGATGTTCTGCACAAAAAAATCGGAAAAAATTGGAATTCCCGACGAAATCGGGTGCGAAAGTACAACACTTTGGGCGAAAAACTTGACCCACATTGGCCGGACGTGTAAAATGAATCAGTAGTGAGAAAAATCATGGACGCGAAATTTTTCCATGTGTGCGGCATTCCTTTGATCCCATGGGATGAAACAAGGAGGGAAGTTCGACCCAATGAAATGGAAATTCCAAACCGCGGGGCGGCTTCTGGCCCTGCTGGCTCTGAGCGGGGCCCTGCTGGCTGCCCCTTTGCCCGCGCAGGCCGCGCCCGGTGTGCTGACAGGCCTGACCGGAACCGGCTCCAAGCTGGAACTGGAGCTGACCGAGATGGAGCTGGAGATCACAGATGATGACCCCCGCCCCAAGGGCTACCTGTACACCAGCGGACAGAGCGATTATTACTTCATCGTCTGGATGAGCAGCAACTCCAATGTTGCCACGGTGGATGGCGACGGCAAGGTGACGGGCCGCAATGCAGGCACTGCCATCATCACCGCCATCTCCGACCACGGCGAACGCGCCGCCTGCAAGGTGACCGTGACCCGCAAAAATGAAGAATCAGCCAGAAAAAAGCCCACGCTGGATACCACCAGCCTGAGTCTTGTGCTGCAGTACAATGACCTGCACCCCACCCATCAGCTCCAGTTGACCAACAGCGACCACTCCTTCCTCTATGTCTACCAGTGGATGAGCAGCAACCCCGAGGTTGCCACAGTCAGCGACAAGGGCCTTGTCACGGCTCAGGCGGCGGGCACCACCACCATCACGGCAATGGTCTCCAACGGCCAGGCTTTGCGGTGCAGCGTCACGGTGACTTCGGATATCGGCAAGGTGACCCTGAACAAGAGTGACCTGCTGCTCCGCACCGTGGGCACCCAGGAGCGCCTGACGGCCACCGTTGCGGTGGAGGGCGGCGGCAGTGTGCCCATTACATGGGTCAGCAGCAACCCCGGTGTCGTTACCGTGGATGCGGATGGCGTGGTGACCGCCATTGCCGACGGAGAAGCCAAGGTCACGGCTCTTTCGCCCGCCGGACGCTTTGACGTGTGCAGCGTTGTGGTGGGCATGGCGGCGGAGAAGTACGAATCTGAAGCCGACCTTGCTGACGAGCTCAAGCTCCCTGATCCCTACGTTGCCGTAAGGCTGAATAAACTGGCATAATGAAAAAGCACCCGCCCATGGCTGTTTTTGACGGCTATGGGCGGTTTTTGCGTGTATGGAAACGGATGCGCTGGGAAAAACTTGCCGAAGAGGAATTTTTTACAAAAAATATTTTGCGTTGCATGTTGTGGTACACCTGACACATCCGGCTGCCTCCGGCAGGTGAAAAAGGACAAAATGGCCCGAACGTTGTTTAGGACAGGGGGCGGATGCCCCACGGAGCGGCAAAATCTCTGCAAAAAAGGCGGCTGCCCGGCTTGGATGACACATTTAACAAAAATTTGACGTGAAGTGATTGAATTTGCAACTCTTGACAGAAGGCGGGACAAACCATTATCCTTTTATCAGAGGAAAGTATTTTATGTCGCCAGACGTTGGAATGCCTGGTGTACAAGTGTGTGTCAGGAGGGAAAGAATATGACCAACTACCGGAACCGAATCGGGGAAGCCATTGCCTTTGCCCGGAACGTGGCGGGCAGATCCCAGCAGGAGCTTGCGGATATGCTGGGGCGGGACAAGCGCACCATTCAGAAATGGGAGCGGGGCGAGATCCGCATTGCGCTGGAGGACTTTCTGGATGTATTCGATACTCTGCACCTGCCGGTGGGGCCCTATGAAATGTGGATCCGGCATCCGGAACTCTTTCCGCGCGGCATGGAGGATATCAAGGGCTTCAGCACCGAAAAGAAGCGGAGGACACTGGCGGATTATTATCTGCATCAGGCTGCACCGCTGGAGATCGAGCAGGAGTATTACATCCTGTTCGGCGACCACGGCAGCAACAGCTGCGGCATCCGGCAGGAGCTGCTGGCCAACCTGCAGACTCCGCTCCGTGACCGCAAACGAATCGTGAACCAGATCATCGACAACTACTATGAGGCCCGGGCCATCGGACATCTGACCGACCCGGAGGGCCAGCAGCCAGTGATGCCCATTCTGGAAGCCTGCTACGATGCCAGTGCACGGAGCGTGAAAGCCAACGAGAACCGGTACAGCATCGGCAGCATCGAGGACTATCTGGACGATGCGGAGAAACCGGCAGAAGGGTGAACCGAACAGCAGACGGCCATGTGCAGCCGCCTGCTGTTTTTGCGTTCGGCTGCCTGCGGGAAAATATTGTGAAATTTGCGGATTCCTGCTATACTTATCCTATTGATGAAAAAGAAGGGTGAGATAAATGGCATACAACATGGGCGGTCGGCGCTTCCGGCCGGTGGGCAGCGGAAAAAAGCGGACTGCGCCGCAGTACGGGCCGGTGGGCACAGGCTGCCCGTTTGTGGAGGAGGCCGTGGCGCGGCTGTACCGGGAGCAGAACGAGGAACATTTCTGGAGCCTGATGAACGCCCTGAACTATGCGCTGGAATTGCAGACCAAGGTGCTGGTTCCGCTGGATGCGGCGGTGGACCCCCAGAGCGGGGCCGCCCCCTGGGCACACCTGCCCATCCCGGAGGAGCGGGCCGAGGGCCTGCCGCCCTGGCTGCTCCACACCCGGAAAGAGCGGCGCTATCTGCCGCTGTTCACCTCGGTAAAGAACGCCGAGGCGGAAAAGGCCAGCGCCACCCGCCCCATGGTGGAGCGCAGCCTGCGCAGCGCCATGGAGTATGCGCTGGAAACAGACGGCATCGATGGTGTGGTGCTGGACCCGTGGACAAGCTCTGCCACGCTGGATGTCTCCCTGCTCAGCGGGCTGCTGAAATCGGAGCGTGGGAGCGACAACCCCGGCGCTCAGGAGCTGGAAGCCGGGCACGCCGCCGCCCGGGCCGGGGATTGGCAGGAAGCAGCGGCCCGCTACACTGCCGCCGCCGAGGCGGGCAGCGCCGAGGCGCTTTCTGCCCTGGGGGACTGCCTGTATTATGGCCGGGGTGCCCGGAAGAATAAGACCCAGGCCCGGCGGATGTGGAAAAAGGCCGCACAGGCCGGGGAGGTGCAGGCCATGATCGCCCTGGGAGATGACTGTGCTGCATCGGGTGGGGAGATGGCTGAGACCCTGCAATACTACCGCCGCGCCCAGAGCGCTGCCCGGGAGGTGCCGGACATCGCCTACACCCCGCAGGTCTGCCTGCGCCTTGCCCAGTACGAGACCCAGTACCTCTCCCGCAAAAAGGCGCTGCTGCAGGTGGCCGAAGCCGTGCAGGGGTTTCGGATCCTGCAGGCCGAGGGCGAAACGGATGCTGCCGACTGGCTGCGGGAGGCTGAACTGCTGACCGATCAGCTGCTGGCCGACGATAAAAACGCCTGAAACACAGTTTCTTTACATTTGTTCTAAGAAATCGTCATAGGAAACCGGTAAGATATTCAAGGAAATATTCTGCGCCGAAGAAAAGAGGACAAGCACTATGAGCAAAGTGATCGGAATCGACCTTGGTACCACCAATTCCTGTGTGGCGGTGGTGGAGGGCGGCAAGCCTGTGGTCATCACCAACGCCGAAGGCCAGCGCACCTTCACCAGTGAGCTGCGCCTCACCGCCACCATCCATATGCAGGGCGTGCTGGGCATCGCCCATGTGGGCGATGGAGACGCCGTGTATCGTCAGGGCATCCTGAATCGGGACGCCACCGACTGGGATACCCCTCTCGGCCCCGCCGAGGGCGATGTCCCCGATCACGAGGGTCTGTACCTATACAGCCGTGGCAAGGCGGCGGACTTCCGGTACTTCACCGTAACGGCCCTTACCGTTCTGGATAGCACCGGCACTTCCCACGATATGCTCTCCACCGCCGATGAGGACTACCGGGTCACCGTAGGCGACGTGGTGGCCGCCCAGCAGGACGGCGACTTCAGCTACCGCCCCATCACCATCCACGGACGGCAGCAGGAGACAGTCACCCTGCAGGTGACCCTCACCGACACCCGCACCGGCCGGCCCTATACGCTGGATATCCCCTATACCCTGACGGCGGAGGATACGCAGATCACCGCCACCTTCGTGGTGGGCCGCCTGCGGCTGGAGAAGGCCGTTCCCTTCGGCCAGCCCGCCGCCGGCTTCCTCCCCACGGAGGAGGAGCTTGTCTCGGCGCTCCGGCCCATCGTGGGCTGGACCCCCAGTCCCGACCTGCCCCTATTCCAGGATACCACCTTTGAACCCATCTATCAGGATACGGAGGAGCCCGGTCTGCTCCGCTGGCGCTGGACCCGATAACTGTTTTGCAGAAAGGAGGCCATTGGAATGAAAAAGTGTACAGACCGGAAGGGCATCACCATTCTGATGGCCCTCCTCCTGCTGCTGGTGGCCAGCATGGTCAGCGTAGTGATCCTTACGGCGGCCACTACCGCCGCCCGGCACATCTCCAACGACCGCCAGAGCCAGCAGGCCTATCTCACCGTCAGCTCCGCAGCGGAGCTGCTGCGGGACGATATCCTCTCCTCCGGCTATGAGCAGAAGGTCACCCGCCGCCCCACTGCCACCGGCAGCTATATCGAGCGGACGGAGGTAACTCAGACCCCGCAGGGGGCCATGAAGGTCTGGCTGGAGCGGGGCATCGAGGTCGTGGGCCGTGGCATCGCCTATACCGACGTCATCACCCTCACCCCGGATGCTGCCAGCGGTCTGGACGCCGTACAGGCGGAGTTCACCATGACCCCCGCCTACGACATCACCGTGACCCTTTCTCTGGCGGACAGCAGTCAGGGCAACTGCCTTATGACCCTCACCCTCAGCGGTGAGCGGAAGCAGCAGGTCACCATCGTCACCGGCGGCAACACCGAGACGGGACAGACCACCGTTACCACCACCACCATCTCTTGGGACACACCGCTCATTGAAAAGGGGGGCACCGGATGAAAAAGCTGAAGAACCAGAAGGGCGAAACTCTGGTGGAGACTCTGGTGTCCCTGCTGATCATCGTGCTGGTGTTCGTCTTTCTGACGGGCTCCGCCGTGGCAGCCGCCAAGATCAACGCCAAGATCCGGGACACCGACGTCTCCTTCCGGTACAGCGATGCCCAGTCCGAGGGCAACGCCCAGCTGCGCCTCTCCGGCCGCAGCGGTCAGACCGGCAGCACCTCGGTGGAGGTCTATCAGGAGAACGACTACCGCTACTATGTGTCGGAGGATACGCCATGAGAAAACTCCGTGACCGGCGGGGCATCACCCTGACCGAGATGCTGTGTACGGTGCTGATCGTGCTGCTGCTGACGGCCACGACCTTCGCGCTTTACCCCGCCAACGTGAAATTCTATCTGCTGTGGGTGGTCGTGCTCTATGCGGTCATCATTCCCATCCTGGCGCTCGGGGTGCTGCGGTCGCTGGGGCGCATCTCCGATTTCCGGGTCGATGACCGGCGCGAGCGGCTGCTGCCGCTGCTGGTCGGGACGGTCTGCTACGTGTTGTGCGCCGTCACGATCTCCAAGATTCCTTCGGTGGTCTTCCTGCGGAAGTTCATGGTCGCGGCAGCCTGCTGCGAGGCGATGTGCTTCGCAGTCTCCCTGCGGTGGAAGATCAGCCTGCACCTGACAGGCATGGGGGCTGCCGTGGCGCTGCTGGTGGTGATGAACATCGCAGGCGTGGGGCACATGCTCCTGCCGCTGACGATCGCCCTGCTCGGAGCGGGGGCGCTGGCCTCGGCGCGGCTCTACCTCGGCTGTCACAACGGGCGGCAGGTGCTGGCCGGTTTCGGCGGCGGGTTCGTCGTGGCGACGCTGGCGATGCTCTTTCTCTGACCCGGGAGGTGCGTTTCGGCCGTGCCCGTCGTTTCCGCCGGGAAGCGGAAGCCGGGTCGGCGGACTTCTG
>OLSA01000725.1_pt1 | contig 28661 bp, 18 predicted proteins | sample 1672731 | NCBI WGS metagenome assembly OLSA01 (sample SAMEA3136718, study PRJEB25190) | human gut metagenome | biome: human gut; feature: human-associated habitat; material: faeces | place: Austria | collected 2013
GGATATGCCGAACTCTTTCTTGAATATCCGGCGGAAGGTATATAGTCCGTAGCCGCAAAGCTCCGCCAGTTTGTCGGTGTATTCGGCTTTGCGGTAATGTGTCAGCACAAGGTTTCGGAACGGCACTTGCTCGTCCGTCATCGGATGGAAGAAAGACTGCAACTCTTCCGGATCGTAATAACGGGTGAAGCCCCATATCAGTTCCTTGTGTTTCAGCTTCCATAGGTCGGAGTCATGCATTTCGTCCGTGAGATAGGAGATGATACCGCTTATAAGGAGTTGCAGGGATTCCGGGACGGTCAGCTTGCAGCAATAGATTTTAGACCGGGCGTGTCGGTGCGAATACAGGTAGGCAAGTATGCACTTTTCATGCTGGCACACCGTGTTGTTGAACTTATGCACCAGCAGGGTGACATCGCTAAGGGCGACGCCGCTGCACTCGCTCCCACGGGGGACGAACATAACTTCCCCGGCGCAGAGGATTTCGTCATGGAACAGCGTGCTGGTAATCCGGGCGTGTCCCGTGCGGCAAAATATCAGATAGTTGATATTCGTGTCGTCATTACGAACCGTTTCGCCTGCCGGATGGCTTTTCACTTCAAAGTGGCAGTCTATCGGATTCTCGTCGCAGAACGGCGGCTTGTGTCGGTTCGGGTATTCCATGATTCAATGCTTTGGATTACATATCATCATTTTGGGCAATGTCGATGCTTTCCCAGACGGTGACGATTTCCCCTTCGATTTCGCACATGATGGGTTTGGGAGTTCCCAACGATACCATTCCGGCGAGCTGTGTACGCTGTCCGCTGCCGGATTTGCTGCCGATACAGCCGGTGAAACTGATTGGTTTCGGCATGTTGAACTGTTCACAAATCATCTCTTCCACATTGTCATATTTCCGGTTGATGTTGAAGCGGAATTGCCGTACCGGTTTGACTATCACGATGCGACAGAACGCTTTGGTTGTTAATTTCACCCGGTTCGGACTTTGGTCTTTGCGTCCTGTCCGGGCGAAGTCGAACCATGCGATGCTGTTTTCCGGGCGGATTTCTCCGTCCGAAGCTAACTGCTGCATCTGTTCGTCGGGTAACGCACGGTCGAAGATACGGAAGTCCTTAAAATAGGCATCCAGCTTTTCACCGATAACCAACTCTGCTTTTGCCGTTCTTTTGCTTGCAGGTTTGCACCGGAAGGAGTCTTTCTTCACGCCGTCCAGATAGACCGTCAGCAGGTTGCCGTCATAAATCAGCCCCAGCTTGTACCAGCATTGGGGAGTGAACCTGCCGAGCGTGCTTTCGGAAAACTTAATGCTGCACCAGTCCAGCCCGATTACATATATCAACCCGTCCATGATTCCCAGTTGGAACATATCTTTCTGTTCTAAGATGGTTCCACCCTGTATGTTCTTGAAACACAATGTCACGAACAGCGTGAAAGGCTTGTCGCCCCGTAGCGAGAGTTCCGGTACGCCCGATGCCGGGAAATGGGCATAGTCCCATCCCCCGAAGAAGCCGTAGCCTGTAAGCAACGCCTTGAATGAATCCCGGTATGTTTCGTTTTCGTTTGTCATCGTTCCGTTCATTTTGATGTGACATTGTGTTTCCCTTGTCGGCTTACCGCCCTGTTTCTATACCTCTTTATAATCTATAAAAGTGACGGCGGCATCAAGGCTGGTTCCGGTCGCTTCATAATAGGCTGAAAGGGCAGCATCTTCCTTGTAGGTGAAGTATTGGTTGGCTCTCACATTGTTGGAGCCTGCCTGTACTTCAATATTCAGGCGTACGTCCATGCCTTCTTTCAAACCGACAATATCGGCAAGTTTCATGCTCTTTTTAAACCATACCGTAACGGAAGGCCCTCTGTCGGAAGTGTGCCACTGCAATTCTTTCGGGTCTTTGAAATCCACCCGAATCCAGAAAGCATATCCGATGCCTGTGGGAGCATAAACGGTGAATTGCGAAATGGGTTTGTCCATCTTCACGGGTTGGCTTGATACTTGGAGGTTGCAGCCGGACGTGCGTTTGAAGTAGGCGTTGCAGGTCACATCGCCCAGCAGACCGAGAACATTGTCGAGCAGGCATATCTTTTTGATGCCTTTCAGATAGGCTGTCTTTACGTTTATGGTGTCATAGAAAGTAACCGTGTCACCTTCTGCGGTATATTTGCCCGTGAACGTGTCGCTTTTCATAACCTTGCCGTTCAGCAGGTTTTCACAAGTGCCGTTCATGTTTCCGTCCTTGAACGTCACCGCTGTATGTTGCTTCATTGCACGGGGTGTCATGCCCGTGAACTGCAACCCCGAAGCATCCAGCATCCAGTCGCCTTCCAGTCCGGTGCTGCCGGAAACTCGTTTGAAACCTTCCACCATTTCATCACCTTCTATTCCTACATAGCCGATGTTATACCATTTGCCGTCGGCATATTGCAGGGAAAGCAACTGGTTTTCATACAAGAATTGTCCCTGATGGTCGGTGTGCCACGCTTCGTCACCGCTGCGGGTGGCGTAGGTGTAAGTACCGTTTTCGTTGAAAATGTAGCGATACATATTGCCTGCACCGTCTTGCGATGTCCATTCTCCAAAAATTGTCTGTTTCATAACTTCTTGTTTTAAAAGGTGAATAAACCATTGTTCTCACGTCTCTTCCGTATGTTTTCTGCTCCTTTCTTTGCCGGAAGAGGGATGTTTTTCGCTTCCTTTTCTTTGCGCTATTCCCCGCTGCGAGGCGGGGAAGTGCTGCCGACTGCACCCGGACATTAACGCATGGCTGTCCGAATAGCTGTTTGAATTGAATTTACAGTGAGCTTGAAAGGAGGCGGGCGGACGGGCACGGACTTCCCCAATAGTGTCCGTCCATGCCCGGAAGTACCACTCTTTACCAATCAAACTTCGCTGTTATTCATTTCTTTCACTTACACAGGCAGTTTTTGACGCTGCGCCGCAAAGTGTTAAATAACCCATCAAGACGGGCTGCTAAAGGGCTAATCAGCCTTATGACATTAAAATGTACGGATGCAACGCACTACGTTGTTGTTTATTTTATCTTGGGTGCCCGTGCTGCCGTTGTTGAACTGCGTATGATAGTACTGGGTGTTACTGCTCTCCGTCGAACTCGGATAGAAGTAGATGTTGCTGAGCGCTGTTCCACCTGCTGTGGTTATCTTAGCATTGAAGTTATCTTTACCGTAAGTATCATAAGCTGTGTAAAATGCGCTTAACTCATCTTTGGCAGGGAGATACCACTTGTCAGTTGTGGCATCCCAGTTGCCGGTGTTATTGTTTTGCTCTGTCACCCACTTGAAGGCAGGGTAAGTATCCCAGCTCTTGCTGCCACTTGTAATCAAGTTAGCGATGGTTGTCATATTTACCCGACCGTCGGTTGTATTGGTTGCTCCCGTTACGATTTTCTCTTTGCTCCATGGCTTTTGATCAATATTTTCGATCTGCGTCAGCCCCACAATCTTACCGCTCTTGCCGTCAGCATTCACTTCGTACACGATACCGATGCAGGGATTCGAGGCGTCGTAGGTGTAGGTTGACGACCATGTGCCGTCTTCGTAATAGTAGTCGCCTACTTTCGCTTTATCAATATCCGGAATATCCTGATTTACCCAGTCAGTGGTCATATCTACGGTCATAGTTAAGTTCGGGTCGTATCCGGAAGCGTCCGCTGTAATCAGGTTTCCGGCAGCCCGTACCCAATTGTTGCGTTTCAGGGGAATGTTGGCAGGAATGCTTTTGTTCTTCAGCGTTGCGCTTCCGGTAAACGTGAGTTCTATTCCACCCATTGTGCCGTCGGTAGCGGTAAAGACATAATCCGAGAAGAGGATTTTGCAAGCCTTTCCATTGATGGTAATATCTGCCCCGCCCACCGGGGCTGCGTTGTAGGTGGCAGCGTAGGTAGCCGTTGCACTTACTTCCTCGCTGAAAGCATTGAACTCTGATGGAACGGTATATGTAGCCGTCATGCTTGTACACTTGGCGAACATCTCGGCGTTCTTTTCCGCAATCGTCACTTTCGTAAGCGGGCGGACAAGCGTAGCGGTAAGGTCGTTTTTAGCCGTAGCACCTTTGGTGAACGGCACTACTGCCGTAAATGCCTCACGTACTTGGTCGGTGTATGTATAAGTACTCGTGAGGATGCTTACTTTCTTCAATCCTTCGGCATTGTCGGTTTTGTAATACTTATCAGCATAATGCCCGCTTGTTTCCGTTGCATTCTCAGCGATGTAATCCGCCCACAACACGGCTTTGTACTCGCCTTGGTCTGCCAATTCAAATGTGAAAGTAATGTTGGCTGCACCTGCCGTCACCGGTTGTTCCTGACGTACTTTCAGTTCAGAGCCGTCTTGCGTCCACACTTCGAGGATGCAGCGCAATTTATGGTCAGAGGGAAATGTAGTGGGGGCGTTTGCCCGTGTTTTCACAAAGTCAGCAGGCATTCCGATGCTCATGCTTACTTGGTTGCTGTCCGCAGTCGGGGGAGCGTAAGCGTCGTCCTGGCTGCACGAGGTGAATAGCCCTGCCAGAGCCATCAACCCGAAGAAAAGGTTCTTTTTCATACTTCTGTTCATTTTTACTGTGATTTAATTGAGTTTATTTTATTACCTGTCACTTCAGAAAGAATCGAGGTCTACGTCTATCTCGTCGTCGTATCCGGTGTCGATGTCAATGCCTCCCTGCATCTCGTTGGTGAGGAATTTGCCCTGTAAGGTGGTGAGGTGTCCCCGACGGTAGGGCACTTCCAGTCCCCGTGTGCGCGACACCACCTTTCCTTCGGCATCCGTCAGTTCGATATTCAGGGGCACAAAAGATTCCGTGCCGTTTACAAAGATGAAGTCCGACCCCAGCACGCACTCTTCCGAGCCGTCGTCGGGGATGGCGAGGGGTGCGGAGAATTTCACGCCTTGCACCGAGTTCATCGGCTTGCCCGTGGTGGTGTTGAACCCCAGCGGGAAATAGAAACCGTAGGAAAAGGTGATGGTATAGGTGCTGTTGCCACTTTCGCCATCCCGTTTCCGCCGTGTCTTACGCAGAAACTCCTGCACGTCGGTGGCGATAATGCGGTATTGCGCCAGCGGGCGCACCATATCCACTTTTACCTGCACTTTGGCGTTCCATTCGTTGCGGTAGGGGCGCAGGTCGAGGGCAGTGGTTCCGTAAAGGCAGTCGCGGTAAGGGGTGCTGCCCGTGTAGGACGTGGTGCAAACTATTTGCTGCAAGTTGTCCGTATCGTAATAGAGGTCGGTGTCCGTGCCTGCCTTTACGTAGTCCGTCCATACGGCGAGGGTGTAGTCCAGCGCATGCAGACGCAGATGGATGGGGAGCGAGATTTTCTCGTCTCCGTCTTCTTCGGCGGTGTCCATGACGGTTACCTGCCGGGATTCCGGCTTGCCCTCCCGCCATGCCTCGATGATGAAGCGGCGGCGGTATCCGTCGTCGGCTTTCGTTGTTCCACTGCGGGTCTTATGGGTTCCGCTACGGGCATTTTTCTGCGTGATGATTTCCAACGGAACAAGCTCCAAATCGAGCGTCACTTCGGTATTGACTTCTACCAGCGTGGGGTCGATGCCTTCTTCGCCGTCTTCCGTCATGCCGGGGTAATCGTGTACACAACCGCCAAGGACGATTGTCAGCACAAGGGCGATAAATCCTATTGCGTATTTCTGTTTCATAAGCCGTTATTTTTTAAGGTTGAAGCGATAGACCACGGAAATCCCTACGCGGGTGATGCCCCAATAGTTCTTCGTCCGGGTGTCGATGCGTGCGCCGTTATCTATATTATAATAGGTGTCGTAGCGCATGTTGGCATAGCCTGCGCCGAGGGTGAACTCGCCAGCCCAATGCTCATTGAACGGCAGCAAATAACCGTAACTGATGCCTGCTCCGAGTAGCGGACGGTCGGTGTCCTGATAACGGTCGCGGTTCCATTTCACGCTGTACCAACCTACGTGTGCATGTACGCCGAAGAAATGACCCACGCCGGGCTTCGATAGCCAGTAACGGGCTTCGGGCTGGATGGTAAACGTCTTCACGGCATGTTTGTCGCTGACGTACCACGGACACCAGAGTACGGGCAATTCTACGGAGAAATGTTCACTCACCTGCACATCGGCGGCGACATTCATAATTGTACCCGCCCATGCCGCAAGGTTGGTCTTGACGGCGAGGTAGCGACCGGAGGAAGATGCGGTTTCCGGCGTTATCTTTACGGTTTGTTCCGGCTGTGCCGTTATCGCTTCTGCTTTTTCTTTGGCGGTGACGGTTTGTTGTTCCGCTTGTTGCACTTCCTTTTTAACGGTGGTTTCCGCTTGCTGCTGCTCTTCTACCGTTATTTCTTTTTCCGGAACAGGAGGCGCAATCTTTTCGGCTTCCGCTTCCTGCTTCACGGGTACGGATTCGGTTTCCGCCCGTACTTCCGGTGCATCCGCGAGGGCAAGCCTGATAATGCCCCGCACCTCGGCGCGGCGTGCTTTCTCCGGGCTTTCCGCTCCGGTGTCTATGCCGCAACCCTCGAACGTAATCCGTTCCGGTGCAATGCCTTTCTTCACGAGGTAATTGCGCACGGTGCGGGCACGGCGCAACGACAGTTGTTCATTGAACGCCGCCGTACCGCTTTCGTCCGCCCAGCCGGTGATGACGATAGGCACACCGGTATTCGCTTGCGCCCACCGCAGGATGCGTCCCACAGCTTTGTACTGGCTTTGCGGAATCCACTCGCCTTCGTTCTTGGGAAAGCACACGGCAGAACGGTACACCACCGAATCGCTCGCCGCACCGGTCGGCGGCTCCATCCTTTGCGCCCGTGCGGACACCGCAAAGGCAGCAAATACAAACAGGATGATTGAAACCTTTATTCTCATAATGTTTTATTTTGATATTCAGCAAAATGTTTTTTTCTCTTTTCCGGCGGTATCTGCACATCGCCGGGGAACAGGCGCACATATAATTCCTGATAGGCGGCATACACGCTAAAGAGCGTGCAGCAGGTCAGGAAGATTGCACAGGAAACAAGTGTCCCCGTTGTCATAAACAGGAGATACGATACCCCGACACCCTGCACCGCCGACGCATAGGCACGAATCCATTTCGCATCCACGCTGCTCTGCCGCCAATGGTACGGCACACAAAACCGCAATACAGGATAAGGGAGAAGAAACACGGGCAGGGCTAACAGCCGGAACCAGACATTCGGTTCACCGATAGATTCCAACAGTTCGGTATAAGAGTGCAGTTCCCGGAACTCGTCAGGAACCACCGCCGGAATAACGGACAGGGCAATCACCGGAAGGAATAGCAACCATGCGTTTCTCCACCCCGACCATCCCGGACGGATAGCTTCTGCCGGATAAAGGAGCAGGAACAGTAAAAACCAGCATCCCCCATAAAGCGGAAGGACAGGGAGCAACGGATAGCTTTCGGGCATCCCTTCCTTGCAGGTCGTCAGCAGGCGGGACAGCAGCCATGTGCCGCCCATGACAAAAGCCGCAGCCTGCAAAATCCGCTGTTTGCGGTTCTCATGCCTCCGACACCACAGCAGAGCAGCGCACAGAAACATCGTTCCTGTTGCACCATACTCGGCGAGGCTCATCCATACGGCTGTGGTGGGGAGGAGTGTCATAAGGCAATAGGAATTATGCCCTGCGCCAAATGGCAGGAACAGGATGGGAGAATGGAAGGACAAGACACACAAAAATCCGCAAAAAGAGTCTTCTTTCTTTTTGTGGATTTATATTGTAAATAGCTGTTTTTTAGATATATTACGTGCGCGTAGGAATTACTTAATATACGTCTGCTCGGTGTGTGTGTGTGTGTGTGTGTGTGTTTAACAGAAAATCAGACACTTGCAAATTCTTAGCACACTTTTTTTCTTCTTTTCCGAAAGTTTTTCCACACAGGATTGCAGCACCCACTTTTGACGGAGTGGACTTCACATCGGCTTGTTCGGAAAACGAAACACAAGCTGTTAGTTTATTCGGTATGTGGACATTCGCTTTCATAGTGTATCGCAAAGTAAGCAAAAATAAGTAAATAAGAGAAATAAAACTCTGCATTTTTTTGCATTTGTGGAATTTTATATCTATTATCCAGCCTCATTTCCCTGATTCTATATCCCATTAAAATTATGTTACCAAGTCAAAGAACATTGTCATAAATCATGTCTAATGATAAAAGAATAGTATCCCCAATCCTATCCAATGATAGATGCACAGTTCAAATTTAAACCTTATTCTTCCGCTTCCATCATTTAATATCCCAATGGCATCTTTCACTTTCCGAATGGTAATAATAGCCCTCCCAATGGTTATTTCGCATTATGCAAGAGCCGTTATCCGGTAAGCCCCACTGAACAACCATCCGACAACAACTGCCCGAAAAACCTACCCATCAAATCCCATCCTATAACAACAAATCCCTCAATCCCCCTTTTCCTGATTCCACCATTACGAAAGGTACATTCCTTCATCCATTGCCACCGCCAATACAAATAGCAGCTACACCCCCTTTCAGATAGCAGTTACAAGCCAACTCTTCAACAAACACAAACGGCTGGTGCAGGGTGCACGTATATATATAGATATACGTGCACCCTGCACCAGTAAAACACACCCTGAAAATCAGCAACTTACAAACCTGTAAAATTCAGTAGTGCAACCTCATTTTTTGCACCTCTCATCTCTATTCCATTCGTCCTTATTCAAAAATCGTCCCCAATAAAAAAACATCATATTTATTTCCTGTTTTCAGTCTATTTTCGTACATTTGTACCAAGTTATCAGCGCAGAGCGAAGAAACGCAAAGAACCCCGCACCGTTACTAATTCGTTACCTGTTACCTGACTTTCTACTCTTTACGTCTTGACAATTAGTTAATTAAACTTTTCCCGCAGTTTTTTTAGTAAAAAGAGTATTTTAGGAACAATGGCTGTAGCAGCCGTATGTATGTTGGGAACTGGCAATGCACAAGCACAAGAGTTTACTATACAAGGTGATTTGGTAAGTTCGTATGTATGGCGTGGTATTTATCAGGGTGGTGCCGCTTCTTTTCAACCGACTTTGGGATTTAGCGTAGGCAATTTCTCGCTTACTGCATGGGGCTCAACCAGTTTGAGTGAAAGTAATAAAGAAATTGACCTCACTGCGGCTTATAAGTTTGGTGAAGCAGGACCGACATTTTCAGTAGCCAGTCTTTGGTGGAACGGACAAGCTGATGTAGCCAATGGAGAACTTACAAATGATTATTTCCATTTTAAGAGTGGCGACACCGGACATCATTTTGAAGCAGGATTAGCTTACACGCTTCCTATTGAGAAATTCCCGTTGTCTATTGCATGGTATACCATGTTTGCTGGTGCTGACAGAAAGATGACTGACAAGGGGGAAGAAAAACAGGCATATTCTTCTTACGTAGAATTGAATTATCCGTTCAGCGTAAAAGGGGTAGACTTGAATGCTACCTGTGGAGTGGTTCCTTATGAAACTCCGCAATATAATGTGAATGGTTTTGCAGTGACGAACCTTGCTTTGAAAGCAACGAAAGCTATCAATTTTAATGATAAGTTTTCATTGCCTATATTTGTGCAAGCTATATGGAATCCGCGTTTGGAGGATGCCCATCTAGTATTTGGCGTAACTTTAAGGCCATAAAATAAACTCATGAATTTTTGTGAACCCGTGGTGATCGTGATGATTGCTACGGGTTAGGATGTTTAAAATAACAGATTGACATAATGGATGATAGAGAACAAAGTGTACAGTATTTTTTGGATCTGATAAAGAGATCCCACCGGGGCAAGTTTAAGGTCTATATCGGTATGATAGCCGGTGTGGGAAAGTCATATCGTATGCTTCAGGAGGCACATGAACTGCTGGAGAACGGTGTGGACGTGCAAATCGGCTATATCGAAACTCATGGACGTGCCGGGACCGAGGCGTTACTGCAAGGGCTCCCTGTCATTCCGCGTCGCAAAATCTTCTATAAGGGGAAAGAGTTGGAAGAAATGGATGTGGATGCGATTATCCGTATCCATCCGGAAATAGTAATTGTGGACGAACTGGCGCATACCAATGTAGAAGGCAGCCTGAATGAGAAACGTTGGCAAGATGTGATAACTCTGCTGGATGAGGGAATCAATGTGATTTCGGCAATCAATATTCAGCACATCGAAAGCGTGAATGAAGAAGTGCAGGAAATTACGGGGATTGAAGTGAAAGAACGAGTGCCCGACAGTGTGCTTCAGGAAGCGGATGAGGTGGTGAATATTGACTTGACGGCAGAAGAACTGATTGCCCGTTTGAAAGCGGGAAAGATCTATCGTCCGGAAAAGATTCAGACAGCATTGGATAATTTCTTTAGAACCGAGAATATTCTTCAATTGCGTGAGTTGGCTCTGAAGGAAGTGGCGTTGCGGGTAGAAAAAAAGGTGGAGAATGAGGTGGTGATGGGAGTAGCCGTCGGACTTCGGCATGAGAAGTTTATGGCTTGTATCAGTAGTCACGAGAAAACACCCCGGCGAATTATCAGAAAGGCGGCAAAGTTGGCAACCCGGTATAATACTACTTTTATAGCTTTGTATGTTCAGACTCCGAAAGAGAGTATGGATCGAATTGATTTGGCCAGTCAACGGTATTTGTTGAATCATTTTAAACTGGTGGCGGAACTTGGGGGAGAAGTTGTCCAGGTGCAGTCGAAAGACATTTTGGGGAGCATCGTCAAGGTTTGTAAAGAGAAACAGATATCGACAGTATGTATGGGAACTCCTAATTTGAGGCTGCCATACGCTATTTGTTCTATACTGGGATATAGAAAGTTTTTAAATAATTTGTCGCAAGCTAATGTAGATTTGATTATACTTGCATAATATTAATCGTATGAACGTTATGAATATTAAAACGAAACTGATTCTTGGCATCGGAATGCTGGCCGGAATGATTATTTTGTTGGTAACACTTTCAGTAGTGAATCTTCAAATTCTGACTGCGACAGAACCTGATAGTCCTGCTGCTATGCCTGCCTTGGAACGTGCATTGCTATGGATTTCCATAACGGGGGGAATCTGTATCTTGACTGGGCTGATATTGCTTTATTGGCTGCCTCGTTCTATCAGTAAACCGGTTAAAGAGCTGAAAGAAGGAATTCTTGAAATAGCCAATCATAACTATGAGAAGCGTCTGCAAATGGATAATAATGAAGAGTTCCGGGATGTAGCGGATAGTTTTAACCGGATGGCAGAACGTTTGACCGAATATCGTGCCAGTACTTTGTCGGATATCCTTTCTGCCAAGAAGTTTATTGAAGCCATTGTTAATAGTATAGATGATCCGGTGATTGGTCTGAATATGGAACGTGAGATTTTGTTTATCAATGAGGAAGCACTGAATGTACTGAATTTGAAACGGGAGAATGTGATTCGTCAATCGGCGGAGGAACTGGCTTTGAAGAATGATTTGCTGCGTCGGCTGATTCGTGAACTGGTGACACCGGGCGAACAGAAGGAACCGTTGAAAATATATGCAGACGATAAAGAGAGTTACTTTAAGGCATCTTATGTTCCCATCATTAATACGGAGGCTGAAAAAGATGAACCTCGCAAACTGGGTGATGTCATTTTACTAAAGAATATCACGGAATTCAAAGAACTGGATTCTGCCAAGACTACGTTTATCTCGACCATCTCTCATGAACTGAAAACTCCGATTGCTGCTATTATGATGAGTCTCCAACTGCTTGAGGATAAACGTGTCGGTGCACTGAATGATGAGCAGGAACAGCTTTCAAAGAGTATTAAGGAGAATAGCGAACGTTTGTTAAGTATCACCGGAGAATTGCTTAACATGACGCAGGTGGAAGCTGGTAAATTACAGTTGATGCCGAAGATCACCAAACCGATTGAACTGATTGAGTATGCGATCAAAGCTAATCAGGTGCAAGCGGATAAGTTTAATATTCAGATAGAAGTGGAGTATCCGGAAGAGAAAATTGGTAAGCTTTTTGTCGACAGTGAGAAGATTGCCTGGGTGTTGACGAATCTGTTAAGTAATGCTATTCGCTATTCAAAAGAAAACGGGCGTGTGGTTATCGGTGCCAGGCAGGATGAAAACTGGATCGAATTGTATGTTCAGGACTTTGGCAAAGGCATTGATCCGCGTTATCACAAAAGTATCTTCGACCGCTATTTCCGTGTACCCGGAACGAAAGTGCAAGGCAGTGGTTTGGGATTATCTATTTCTAAGGATTTTGTGGAAGCTCATGGCGGTACGCTGACGGTAGAGAGCGAATTGGGTAAGGGGAGTCGGTTTGTGATGCGGATGAAAGCATAGTTTTGAAGGAGTTTATGAAAGAATTAGACTTCCGACAGGCACAAAATCTGCTTGCCGGAAGTTTTTCTATTCTCTCTTTTTATCGTTTTCTTCTCCTCCAGCATATCCAAATACCACACAGACCAATAATAAATGGGATGCCATAGCAATAGATAATTTTGATAGTAGATAGATCCATAGGAGTCAGGCTGATATCTTTATCGAGATAAGGGTTTCTGGAAGAAGATACCGGAAATTCATTATAGCATAGCCAACGGAATGAACCGGGAATCATATTGAAGTTGAATGAATAGATACCCGGTCTTGAGCTTTTTTGTAGTTCGGCATTGCTGAAACAGTCTGCATCCCCCAACACAATGATTCGTTGTTTTTTATCTTTGCCTTTAATCTTGCGGGTTAACGCTATTGCCGTGGGATAGGCTCCTAACTTTTCACCTTGAAGAGAGTCTAATGAAAGGGAGTCATTCACAAAATCTTTTGTTTGATACTCAATCCATGTCTGTTGGGCGTTGCTTTGTAATAAAACTATTGGATGGAATTTTGTTGTATCGACAACTTCCAGAGCAACAGCCGATGGCATGGTGACTGCACTATGCTTCTGCCTGTCAACCATACGTTTGTAGAAACCTCCTATACTGTCGGCGGCTATCTGGGTAGCTTTTGCGAGAACGAGGTCTCCGGGATTAACATCAGAAGGTTGTGCAATGATTCCCGGCAACAGTTTTAAACCGACTTTCCGGAGTAAAGGATTCATTACTTCCTGACGTCCGACGTCGCCCATAATCATCATATTACCTCCGCGTTCAAGAAAACGATCTATGATTTCTTGTTCTTTGGAACTCATGGAAGAACGCATTTCAGCAATAAGTAATATATTGATATTATTTGGTATATCATTCATATCCTTCAGATTCAGTTCCACCAAATCAAAGCCTTGATTAATCATGGAATAACGAAAGCGTCCATGTGTGGCAAAAAGTGAGTAATCCTGATCTCCCTTTTTAGTGGTGGAACGTTCCTGATGTCCTGTGATGGCGCCTACCTTCACAGGAGTAACAAGCATTTTCTTCAATGCTGCGGAGATTTCTGTTTCAGAAGGGTGATATTCCATATCGTCGAACAAACGAAGGCGGGCTTGTTCACCGGAGCCACGTTCAACAACCCGCACAAATCGATAATTTTCTTTAGCCAAGTCTATTTTTTCTTTCAGTTCTTCGGCACTTTTAAGCTTTTTAGGATTGAAGTTCTTCTTCTTGGCAACTTCATAAGCTATCTCACGAATGTTCTTATTCGGATATTGGCGATAAAGGGCGCTGTCTTTCGGTGTAGAGTAATAGTAAACATACTCCATTTTTATCTCTGGTTTGAAACGTGTGTACATTTTGAAGCGTGCCATATCCTCTTTTTGTTCTCTTGGAGAAGCGACATCAAATTCTTTATCGAAAATATTGACGTAAGTTGTGATCGTCATAGGTCCGGACAATTGCTCCATTACTTTCTGGCTTTCTTCTGAAAGTGTACGTTGTTTGCTGCGGGTAGCATCATAAAAGCCCATCATTGCCGGACGGGAACTGGCAAAGCCGATAACTATAATAGTACATACAGCTAATGCATATCGCATTGTTTTTGAAAAGAGTGAGCGGCGTGTTTTTTCATTATTCAGTTTAATGACCGATAGCCAGAGGAATAATAAAATTACGGCGAGGAAATAGATAACATCATCGCTACATATCAATCCTCCAACCATCTCACTGGCACGTCCTTTAATGGATAGCCAATAAGTAATTTCTCTAAAGAATATGGACTCCTGCCCAATTCCTCCCACATAATTGAGAAATGCTAATGCGGAAAGGGTGGCGACAGCTGCCACAACTTGGTAAGATGTGAGTGTGGTCATAAAGAGACCGATAGAACAATAGGTCAGTATCAGCAGAAACATGGATAACAATCCCGCCAAGATAAGTGTAATATCGACATGCGGCACGGAGATAAACATTACGATTGTCGGTAGGGCAAGGATGATGACAAAGATTAGGGCAAATACCACCATTGAAACAAACTTGCCGGTAATGATTTGAACACTGCTTACCGGTGATGAATAAAGTAGTTTGATAGAGCCTGATGAATATTCACGACTCATCAAATTCATGGTTAATAAAGGAATATACAGATAAATGGTTTCTTGTATTACTTCATATATTCCTTTGAGACCAAGGACAAAACCGGCTGTGACGCTAAAAGTGATCGTGTTGCCCAATGCTTTTATTTTTACTATTTCCGTCAGGATATTCATAAAGTCGAATCCTACCTGGCATGTAAATGCGACCAGCAGCAACCATGCGACCGGTGAGTAAAAGAGTACCGCTAGTTCGGTACGGGCTATTCTAAGTATAAGTCTTAAGTTCATCTTTTTCTCTTATTAATTTCTTCTGCGGAAAAACCAGATGCCAACTCCTATAAGTAAGAGGATAGCTGGTATAATGATTATGAAAATAGTTTTCATTGTACCAATATCTTTCACTCCGATCGAAAGTTTATTGTCTGTACAATGGGGACGGCGTATGTCGATTGGAAATTCTCCTCCGGAAAGCCAGCGGAAGCTTTCGATAATCAGATTAAAGTTTCCTGATCTATATCCTTCGCGTGAAAGAGTCAGTTCGGTGTTGCTTATGCAATCCGCATCACCAGAGATGATAATACGCTGCTCTTTATCTTTCAGTTGGCGTGAAAGGGCATAGGCTGTGATATAGGTTTGTTCTTTCTCTCCTGCCGAAGCATTACATTCTACTGGTGATTCCTGTAAATCTATTTGTTCTTTTTCAATCCATACACCTTTGGCATTTGTTTCAAGAATCGGAGTATATTGGAAGCCGTAATCGTTGTTGGAGCATGTAAGGGCTACACATCCGGGCATAGAGACACGTAAATCATATTTGGGAAAATCATCTTTGAATTCGAATGTAAGTTTTCCCGATTCACGGGTTGCCTTGGCTAGAATCAGATTAGGAGAGAAATCAGCGGAAGATTGTGCCAGTTGGTATTCTTCCATTTTGATACCGAGTTTGCTTAAAAAAGGATTCATAACTTCTTGCCTGCCTGTATCGGTGAGAATAAATAAATTACCTCCACGAGCCAGGTAAGCCTCCAGTTGATTTTCTCCTTTTTCTGTAAGCGGGGTTCTCATTTCTGCAAGGACCACGATATTGATTAGGGAAGGAATGGTGTCTCCGTGAGAAATGTCGATCTCGCAGACATCAAAGCCTTGATTAATTAAGGCGGCTCTAGAATATTTCTCAATGGAGAAGTTGCTATAATCGCGGTCACCGGATTTGGACACCTCACGTTCACCGTCTCCTTTGATAAAGGCAACAGTGGGAGGAGTTGAAATCATCTTTTTGATGGCTGCTGTAATTTCCGCTTCGGATGGCGTTGCATCCATATCTTCAAAATCACGGATGAAGGTACGTTTTCCATCTTGTGTTTCCATAATGCGAACAAATGTATTTTGTTCTTCACGCAGGTCGATGATTTGGCGGATTTCTGCCGGGGATTTGAATAAATGAGGATTCAAGTTATAAATCATGGTCATATAATCACGTATCTCATCTACTGTTTTGCCTTGAAACTTAGGATTATTTGCAACGCCGTTGGGGGCGAAATCATAATAATAGACATATTTCACTTGCAGGTCCGGTTTAGCGAGACAATAAGGTTCGAAGATTGTTTCATTCGCTTTCTTCATGATAGGGAGGTAGCGATATGATTTGTTATCAAGTAGGTTAACATAATTGGTAATAGTTACCGGTCCTGTCAATTTTGCTAATACGTGTTGGCTATTTTCGGTAAGTGAGTTTAGTTTAGTGCGTGTTGTATCCCATACCTTAATCATTCCCGGACGTGAAGTGAAATAGCCAATTGCCATTGCTGCGACAAAAAATCCCAGATAGCTGATTGCTTGCCGGAAACGACTGATAGTGCACCGGTCGGATGTAAGTTTGAAAGTGGTAAATGTCAGGAAAAGGGTTACTACGACCACGAAATAAATCACATCTTCACTCCGGATTACTCCATTCAGCATATCGATTGTTCTTCCGTTTATTGACAGCCAATAAGTCAGTTCGCGTATAAAATCGTATTCCTGGCCGATATTTCCTACAAAATTCAGTATAGCTAATATAATAAGAGTCCCAACTGCTGCTACTACTTGATAAGTCGTGAGTGAGGACATAAAGAGCCCGATAGCGCAATAGGCGCATATTAATAAATAGAGTCCTAGAAGGGCGACTAGTACAGGAGCCCAATCAAAAGAAGGGATTACCAAACTGCCATAAATGGCACTGGCTATCGGGACAAGCATCAGACAGCAACCAAATCCGATGGCTGCAAGATATTTACCTAATACGATCTGACCACTGGTGACTGGGGATGAATATGCCAGTTTGATTGAACCCGATGCCGTTTCGCGACTGATGAGTCCCATTGTCAACAATGGAATATAGATGTATATGTTTGATACGACGGAGGACAAAAAGCCGTAACTACCTAAGAAGCAGATACCGCTCAAAGATGCTTCCTTGCCGCCTGACAGATCATAGTCGGTCACTATATTCTCCATCAATGACGTAAAACTTGCTGTTGTCAGGAATGAGAAAACAATCAATATGAACCATGCAATCGGCGAATAGAATAAAATAGCCAGATCGGTTCGGGCAATACGCATTATAATCTTTAAATCCGTCATGTTAGATATTATTTTTAAGTTTTCCCGATAGTTGTGCAAAGATTATGTCAAGAGAGCAGCGTTCCATCGTGATTTCTTTCAGCCGCCATCCGTTTTGTATGCTTAAGGCTACTACTCGTTCAGTTATGTTTTCATCGTCATCAAAGCGTATCCGGAATGTACCGGGATAGAGTTCTTCTATATTCAACACATGTTCTATCTTTGCTAGTTCTTCTATAGAAGGGGGAAGGGCAAATGTAACGGTGAAACTACTTGGAACCACATAGTTATCAAAGTCTTTCATGCTACCTGAAAATACGACTTTACCATGCTCAATCATGCGAATATCATTGCAGGTAGCTTGCACTTCCGACAGGATATGAGTGGAGAGTAGGACAGAATGATCTTCAGCAATTTCTTTAATCAGATTGCGTATTTCGACAATTTGGTTAGGATCAAGCCCGTTTGTAGGTTCATCAAGTACTACGAATGGAGGATTATGTACAATAGCCTGTGCAATTCCTACTCTTTGTTGATACCCGCCTGAAAGATTCTTTATCAGTCGTTTGCTAAAATGGGCAATAGCGCAACGTTCTTTAGCTATTTCTACAGCTTCACGAATTTTAGATTTCTCCATTCTCCGCAATGTGGCACAGTGTATGAGATATTCGTCGACAGTCAAGTCCGGATGGAGAGGTGGTTTTTGAGGTAAGAAACCAATATGTTTTTTTGCTTCAACCGGATTTTTTCGTAGATCGATGCCATTGATAAATACATCCCCTTCCGTTTGATTTAAAACTCCACAGATGATATTCATAGTGGTGGATTTACCTGCTCCATTAGACCCTAACAGACCTAATATTCCTGTTTTTTCAATAGAAAAATTGATATCGCGAATGGCCCAATCGACACTATAACGATGGGATAAATGCTTGACTTCGACAATAGGAGTACTCATAATTATTATTTTAAATGATTGATAGATTCTTTATTTAGTTATCACATGATTTTTTGTAAAATAGGCGAAAATGTTAGTCTAACTTGATAATATCATTGAGTCCGCCATCTGATAGATTACTGCGTTCTGACTTGATTTTGTTGAATCTCCACGCTAAATTGATAGTAAAATAACGTCCGAAGTAATTAGTATGAGTAGTCTCAATATAGTTGGACATCATCATGGTTTTAACATTCTTGAATTTATTGAGTAGATCATAAACGCAAAAGCTTATGTCGGCTTTACCTTTGAACAATTTGTAGCCGATATTGCAGTTCAGTTTATGGCTCCGGGTGATGTCCTCTGTTGTACCAAAATTTTGTAGAAACTGAAAACTGTATGTTGCATGCCAATAACAAGTTTTGAGTATTCGGTCTATTTTCATTTCCATTCCGACGTTTTGTCCCAATATCTTATAGTTTTCTTCTTTATTATTAGAATAAGTGTAAGCACTTTTGGTATTCAACGAAATATTTATATTCTTAGTTATATTGAGCAATAACGAATTGGATAAAATAGGTGAATAACTTCGTGTTGTTACTTGTTCATTACCAATATAGTATGGATTCTTTAAATAGGAAAAATCCGCTCGTATTGTGTATCTTGACTTAATGGAGCGAATGGGATGACGCCAACTACAGAAAATGAGAGCATTTGCATATCCATTTATATTCTCATAACTTATCAGTGAACTGTATGCAGGAACTGTGTAGTTAAGTTCCGGCAATGAAGTCTTTTCTTGAAAATAAGTGGTGCGTCCTACGATCTGGCGTTTTATTAATTTGATTGATGCACCACCGATGAGCATATCACCTGTTTTAGGATATAGTTTATTGTATCCAATATTTAAAATATGACTGAGCGTATATTTTAGATTAGGGTTTCCACTACGTAATAAATAAGGGTTACTGTTGTCTACTTGTGGACGAAGTTGGATAATGGAGGGAAGTCCTCCTGACATTATATAACCCAAGGACCAATTGTTGATAAAGGATTGGTTCATGAAATTTATATTCAAAAATGGAGTGCAGAGTGTCTTTTCGTAATTGTCTGTCGTTGCTTCGTCCCTGCTAATTCGAGAAAAGACAGCAGAAGCGTCTACTATCAGTGCAATATTTTTGTAAATTTTCCCGTTAAATGTCAACTTAGGTTTATGAGATAATGTCCGGTTACGATAACTATATGTATTGGCTTCTTCTATTTCCGGTTGAAGCGGATTGAGCAAATTCCATCCAATCTGATTTACCTCTCCTCGACTATACTCCATATCGTATTGAAATATAAGGAACATTCTATTGATGTCCTTTTTGTCTAAGGCCCATTTAATATGTGTGGAGCCGTTAATATTAACATTCCTATCATTAGCAGGTATTGAAAGCAAAAGTTTTGTTTGTGAGGTTTCCAGTGTGTCTATACGTTGGGATTGTTCGTTATTAGAATTGAATGTATAATGGATAGAAGTTCCATAAGAAACTCGTTTTATGGCATTGTAATAATATATCCGTCCATCCAAATCATAAACTTTATTTTTACCGGAATTGTGTAATGAACTTTTAGATGTTAGTATATGATTTTCTATATTTTCTATTCCTTGTAAATTATACTGTTTATCTTTTCTGAACTCCAGAACATGATTTGTTTCGAGATTCCCCCAGTGGATATTTCCTGTATTGGATGATAAATATACTCTATGATTGTTTCGTATGGACTCATTGTATGTAGAGTCTTTGTAGCTGCGCTGTTGGTATGTATCGGCTGGAAAATACTCTTGCCGTGTTTGGTCCATAGAAGTAGTTTCATTTCTTTCCATACTATACCCACCAGTGAAATACTGACTTATTCCGTTATCCAACTCCTTGTTGTATTCAAAATTTACATTAGTGTATGTGTTCTCTTGATAATTATTGCTCGAATTGCCGGCATTTAATATATCATTGATCCGGTTAGAACGAATTCCTGTGTTGTTATAAAAGGCATTTCCGGTTAGAATAAATTTCTCGGAGAAGAAATTACCTGTACCACCTATACCTTTCCGAAAATCACTTCCTATTCCTTTATCTTTTTTATTCAGATTAGCTCCGCCACTGGCAAGTAAGTGTCCTGATGTAGAATTTATAAGTTTACTTTTTGTTTCAATGTTAAGTACACGTATTTTGTCACCGCTTAATATTTCTTCTTTGGCATGTTTATTACGGTATTCATCGAAAACCTTAATGTTGACAACATCATAAGCCGGGAGATTCTTCAGGGCTGCAAGAGGATTATGACCAAAAATTAATTTGCCATCAATATATGTCTTTGTAATTTTCTTTCCCATTACTGAAACCTCATTACTTCCAGCCTCCACTCCCGGCATTTGTTCTAAAATCTTCATTGTTTCATCTCCGTCCATTGTATTTACGGCTGCTGCATTATAAATCAAGGTGTCCTGACGTATTGTTACAATAGGTACTTTACCCTTCACTACGACTTCTTGCAGTTGAGTAGACTTCTCACGCATTTCTATATTTACTGTTACTTCCTTATTAGCGATAATGATGATATGTTGTTTATTAGTTTCCTTTCCTATTAAGGAAGTAATAATCACTGTTTTGCCTACAGGTAATTTTTTGAAATAAAAGATGCCTCCTACTACTACGGTACCAAGCGTATCATTTAAGGATGTAATGATTTGAACGTTTGCATTCGATACGGCTATACCTATAGCACCTTTCCATTCGGTTACAGTGCCGGATAAGTTTCCGTATTGTTGTGCCATTAAAGGAAGGGCATACAGAGTAAAACAAAAAAAATGATATGAAAATACAATGTACGTTTCATTTTGAATTTGTTATAAGAGGATGTCGTAAAAGTCTGTTTGGGGTGTCCTGCAGTTGTTTTACAACAATCCTCTCGGTATTCATATTACTTGTGTGAAATCGTATCAGTTGGCATACTGTCGTCTTTTAATACAACATTTATAATTCTTTGTCCTTTCACTTTGACTTCCTGAGTTTCACATCCAACAAAGCTAAAAATGAGTATCCCATTGCTAGGTACATTTGATAAAGTATATTTTCCATTTATATCAGTTATGGTTCCATTGGTTGTTCCTTTTACTACTACACTTGCTTCAGGTATAGGAGTTTTATCAGACTCAAAAGTTACTGTTCCTGATACTTTTCCTGCAAAATTTTGTGCTAAAACAATTGTTGTAATGAACAATAGTGAAAAGAAAATTACTTTTTTCATAGCTCAATAATTTAAGAGATTAATATTTTGTTTATAAGACTCGGTCTATCATCTTTATCAGATAATTGCACTTTCCACGCTCAATATCATTACGGGCTAAAGCGCAGGCTTGTGTTAAATAGCGGCGTGCACTTTTCAACTTATCATAGCAAATGGCTTCGATATCTGTACCGGAGTAGAAATTAACAGAAGTCATAGGTTCCATACCAGATTGTTTTTCTGTTGCAGATATAGGGGCTAAAGTTGTCAGCAATTCTAATGCTTGTAACTTATGATTAGTTTGCTCGTTGAGAGCAATAGAAGTAACTTTTGTTGATACAGCCTTATCAATAGCCTTTAATGTAGGACACATTCCTTTTAAAGAACTGATATATACAGACAGTTGTGCAATCATTGGAGCACTTAAAGGTTTCCCCTTTAAAGTTTCTTTGAATAATTGTTTCTCTATATCATTCAAATAGGCTTCTTGGGTATAAGGTTTAGTTGATTTCTCCACACTCAATCCCATACGCATCAAACGAAACATTAAAGACATTATTGGGTACCCGTTATTGTAAATCCATATTGACATATCAGGATTAACACCACCTAAACGCAAAAAGTCCTTATTAGAATCCAGCCAGCTTAAATCATAGAAGGTACTGAATATTTTTTGTAAGACTTTCTTTTGCATATCTGCCGATACCGGTTGATATGAAGGTACATTGCTTTTTTCGTTGGCTTCATTGATATAAATACCTCCGATATAAGAAGATACAGGTGACAATGTTTTATTGATTAATTCAATAATCACAAAATCAGGAAATAGCTCCCGGTAATCATTGGGAATATTATCGTCGTGAAACCAGGCAGGACTATTTTTAACTACATATTTCACATGAGCAATTTGTGCATCTAAAGAGGCTATCGGATCATTACCTAAATCATAGTTTTGGCAACGCGGGTCTGTAGCATAAGCTGGTGAACGCTTTCCATAGAAATAGCGTGGATCTCCATCGTGTTCCATAGCCCATTTCTTCAATGTGTCTGATTCATTTTCACTGGTGGCGGCATACAGATATTTAAGCGTAAATGCATCACATACACCCGGTTTGTCGACAATCAATACCACTCCTTTTTCTTTATCACCGGGCTGTGCCAGATAATTGTATAATACATTGTCCATGACTGAAGCTGTGATACCATATTTTTGAGTAAATTCAGGAGAACGCAGTTCTTCAGGGGAATATGCTACAGAACCAGCCAAATTAGTTGCCAATCCCAAACTAAGGCCAAATGCTTTTAGCATACGTGCTGTCAGATTTTCACAGATCACCTCATCGGCAATGTAATAAGTCCGGAAGCGTGGATCAATCTCTGCCATTTGGTATACTCCATTACGGCGTACACTGACGGCAAGGTCGCGTGGTACTCCTATCTTGCTACTTAAGATTTCTCCAGTGCGTAAGTCAGTGACATTGTATGCGGTAACTTCCGAGTTGTTGTTATTCAGGAAAGCAATCGTATTTATCATTGGGTTATTAGCACGGAAAGTTGAATCTTTCTCATACGGTTTTATTATGATTGGTTTTCCTATTCCTAAGTCTTCAAATATTATATTCCATTCATCTGCACTTTTTTGGATGGCTTTTACCCAGCTATCTTGAATCAGAGTGTCGATGTAGAAAACAACAGGTTGTTGTGTCGTTATATTACGTCGTGTTACATAATATCCTTTCTTGAAACGTTTTTCATTACGATAGTCCGTGTATGCGATATAACCTGTTCCTACACGTGGGTTGGCTTCGCGGGTGTTCATTTTTTCTTTCGACAGTAGGGCTAGTGTCGTTTGTACCGACATGGTTAATTCCGGTTGTTCTTTGGAGACGAATCCCATGATGCTGATGCTCAACTTTGCAGTACAGTTTTGAGTGATACTGATACAATTGTCGAATGCGTCTGCAGAGTCCACAAAAGATGTTTTACTTTGAGGGGAAGCACTTACAATTGTGAGCATACCTCCATAACTGCGTCCGCTAAGATTGAGTACATCTTTATTGGAACAAGAGAAATAGGAAGTGACATTAAATACAACAGCCGTTGAATCGCTGGTGTATCCTTCAATTGGAAATGCTTTGTAAATAGCATTACTACGAGATAATGCAAAAGCCGCTTCTTGATTATCGTCCTGTTCGTTGAGGCGAACATTGTATTTCGGATCTCGGAATAATATTAATGAATCGGTTTTATCAATAATCAGATACCTACTTTGAGCAGCTTTTGTGCCTGCCAGCGAAATGTCACTTGCAGTAGTGATGGCAGAATTTACTAAAAAATCCCGTCCCATTAATTCAACCGGTAGTTCCAGATAAATCTTATCCTCGTACTGATGAACTGTGATTGTCCCTTTATTGACTGTATGTTTCTTCTTATCTTTGAAAAGCTTGTCGTAGACACTCCTTTTTTTCTTTTGAACACTGTCAATCTGTTGTTCGGTTTTTGCTTTTCCTTTTTTCTTTTTGGAGCGGGCATTGGCTTCATTTGTTGATCCGATAATCAACAAAATTGGCATTAACCATAAAAATAGTTTTTTCATCTTTTGTCCCTCCTTTATTTTAAGTTGATGTCGAGCATCTTTAATAATAATTCATAGTGAGCTTTAGTTTTCCCTGATGCACCGGCTGCCTTCTGCTTCATCAGTTGTTTCGCTTTAGCTATATATGCGTATACATCTGCCTGGGTAACTTTGGCTGTCATAGAAAAACGATTCAACGGTCTCCATTCAAAACCTGCTACAGGGTTGTGCATGACACCCTCTTTGATGGCATGTCCCTGGCAACAAGTATATCCGAATTGGCGGTGATTGATGTCTAATAGCTTTTCTCCGGCCAATGCTTTCCCGGCTCCTTTGATTGTGAAGCCGGCAGTTTGCATCATCATGTATATATATTGTTTCTGGAGATTCATTTGGGATTCTGTTAATGTACGTCCGGAAATGGTCGGCTTCCATACAAAATTGTATATCATGTTGAAAGCCTCGGCAGCAGTAAATGAATCTTTTTCTAATCCTTCGTATTGTGATACCTGGAAAGGTACAGGCAGTATATATCTCAACATGAAGTTTTGAATAGTTTGTTTAGGGGAACCGGAAACCGGGAATTTAGTTAACAAGTTTTTGTTGTCAAGCCAATCCAGATCGTTATAAATCTCGAATAGGTAATTCAGGGCTTCTTTTTGTTGTGCCTTCGGAATCTGTGCAAAACGTGGCATTGTGTCTCCTTCCTTAACTTCGTTGACAAAATAGCCGCCTACATTGCCTGCTACATGGGTAACATACATTGCAAGTTGTTCTACGATACCAATAAATAAATCTTCACGGTATTCGTATGTATCGTCACCTTCAGAAATCCAACTTTCCAGATTATTCATAATATACTTAAGGTTCTTGATGCCATATCGAGTTGCTTTCACAGAGTTGTCACCAATATCTTCCGTTTGTGAACGGGGATCAACAACCCCATATACTTGTTGTTTTCCATATCGGTACACAGGATTCTCTTTAATGGCATCACTGATCCATTTGCCTGTTATAATTGCTTCTTCCTCTGCAGAATTAACATTGAATACTGGAGTATACGTCCATTTAATGAGGTATTTGTCGTATTCACCAAAGCGGGGAGGAGTCAATTTAACGCCACGTTCTTTATCGCCAGGTTGTGCTACATAGTTGAAGCGGGCATAGTCCATGATGGAAGGAGTGGTTCCATACTTCTGCGTGAATTCCGGTGAACGTAAAGAATCTACCGGGAAGGTGGAAGAAGCTCCCATGTTATGCATAAATCCTAAACAGTGCCCGATTTCATGTGAAAGTACATAGCGCAACGCATCTCCAACCATTTCATCCGGAATATTGACTGTGCGTACATCTTTATCGGCTTGTGCGGTTTGCACGAACAACCAGTTGCTGATAAGTTTGATGACATTGTGATATAGATATACGGAGGCATTCAGGATTTCGCCGCTTCGTGGGTCTACCCATGATGGTCCCATTGCATTTTCAATGCTTGATGGAGCATAGCGGACACATGAATATTTGATATTGTCGGGATCGAATTCCGGATCATCTGTCGGGAAATCTTTGGCTGCTACAACATCTTTGAATCCAATCTGTTCAAATAATTCATTCCATTGGGTGACTCCTTCCCGCAAATATGGTTTCCATTTCTCCGGGAAAGTATTATCGATGTAGAAGACAATCTGTTTAGTGGGTTTCACTTTCTCTCCACGTAAGTAGGCGGCGGTGTCGGACGGTTGTATATCCCATCGATTGGCATAGTAAACGGGTGCGGTCGTTTTAGCTCCTTCGCCTAGTTGTTCGCGTCCGGTAAAAAATACACCGATCCGGTAATCTGCCATACGTGGACGGTAAGGTTTTTCTTTTAACAGCATGATGGAACGTGTCATTTCTGCGGTGAATGGACGGTCTTTTATGAGTGATGTCCCTTGTGAATTGCTGACAGAGAATGTATATGACAGACAGCTTTTAATAGAAACATTATCTTTGAAAGCCTTGATTTGTGAAATGTACGAGCAGTCAGATTGATAATTCTCTGTACGATTATACATTCCATAAATAGAATTTTTGTCGAAGGGACTCATCTTTTTATTGTCGCCCAGGAAGACGCTGCTCATATCAAAAATGATAGCAGTAGAGTCATTATTGTATGCTTGAATCTTTTGGTTGCTTAAAATTGCTCCCAGTGTACTTTTGCGTAAAGCTTCATCAATTTGTGTGTTACCAGTAATATAGTCAGTGTTTACCTGACGTAACTGTACATGTGTTTTATTGCGTGTAAACATAACATGGAGCAGATCGGTCGGTTTAGAACCGACTACTGCATTGCCATTATCGGAAATACTAGTAACGGTGGAGCCAATGAGCATATCTTTATTGATTAAATCTACAGGAAGCTCAAAATATACTTTTCCGTCTAGCAAGTGTAGTGTAATTAGCCCTTTTGCTGTTTCATGTTTCTTTTTAAATAGTTTGTCGTATTCACTTTCTTTTTTTGCCGGAGTAGTCTGTTCCGTTTTTGTTTTCTTCTTTTTCCAAAAGAATGGAAATTTACGTTGTGCATCGATAGTGGTAGCCGAGGCTACCACTAATACTGCGAGTAAGAGGATTTTTTTTCTCATATCAGTCTCTGTTATTTATATTTTTAATAAGATGCGAAATTAGAAACTAATTGTTATTACATCATTGATTTTGTTGAAACCATCATACTTGAGAGCTTTGGAATTGTCTAAATTACCTGTTCCAACTTGTGATGTCATAGGAATAACATATAGCTTTCCTTCCGAATTGCTATTTTGTGTTGCTACGATGACTGCCTTATTATTCCAAGGAAGTTCAGGCATACTGGCATTGTTCCCGACAACATTATGAAGGTTTCTGGTGTAGTAACCTTGCTGGAAAAGTTTAGCTAAAGTAATGTTTTCGTCTGCTTCAGGGTTGAATTTGGCAACAGAATTAACTGTAGCTGTATTTCCCATACCATAAGTAATTGCATAAAGACCTTGTTGGGTAGCAACATATAGTACGTTTTCTTTTTTAGCAAAGAATACAGATACGGCTTGGTCGAGGAATATTTTCCCTTCATTAGGTATAGTGTATTTGCTTTGAGCTGTGGCTTCTATTGCGGGAGATATTTCAATAGTTTCTCCTAATTCTTCATTCCATTCTGTAACAGCAGCTACATAGTTGTTTAAGGTATAGATTGCGTATGTACCCGTATCATCTTGTTTTAAACAGAATGCAGTTTGTTTGCCGTTTTCTGTAGTAATTGCTGCAACTGCTGATTGATTACCCATATCATTGGGATTGAATGCATTATTTTCTTTGTATCCTTTACAAGCATATTGATTAAATCCGGGGCTGGTGTAAGCTAAAAAAGAACCTTTTTCTTTGTCTAACCATACAAGGTAGTAACTAGCATTATTTTCATCAGTATTATTGGCATATATATTGTTGTTAATGTTACACCCAGCGACTGTGCCATCAGGAACAGCGAATATATTGGCAGCTTGTGGCATGAAACTATACATACCATTATTGGTATTAGCAAAGAAGCGTTGATGAGCTTTGAAAAAAGAAATAAATTTAAATCCTTCCGGTTTGAAAGGAAGTAGACTCTCAGAGTCCGAGTTGCCATTCTCGGAGAAATCTTGGCAATTAAAACGACTACAATAACCTTCGGAGGTAATTGCCCAGACTTGATTAGTTTTATTACTAAAATTATTGAAAGCCATGGAGGTTATAATACCGGGATAAGGCATACTATTGGCCGTTTCCAAAATTTGGCGATATATTTTCTCTTCTTTGTCATATAGTTCGGAAACTGTCTGATTTTTGATATAAGTAAAATCGGAAGTTTCTCCCTTAGAATCTGCGACAAGTAGGCCGCTGGTAAAAGTTCCTTGTACATATACTGTCCATATACAAGTGTTTTGCAGTTCTCCATTTTCTGTATCAGTTACAGTCAGTAATAAGTAATAAGGTTGGGCTGAAACTGGTCGATTCATAATGTAATGGAGTTCTTTTTCAGTACTGATAACTTCTAGTTCACCCGCTGAATTGGGTATGTCGGTCAATGCCCATTGGTACTGAAGTCCAGGTTTTTCAGGTTGAATTTTTGGAGTAATATCCAGTTGTTCCTGATAACCTACATATTGTAATTTTGATATTCCAGTTGTGTCAATAGTGACATATTCTATAGAATTATTGGCAAAGGTGCTTTTATCATCATAACATCCTGATAAACTAAATATGTTTAATAGGAATAAAATGAGCATATAATTGATGTTACTTTTCATGATTTTTCTTTTTTAATGAAATCTACTTTGAATAGGTTTACCGATATTTTTTCCTCCATCGTGTACTAATGGATCATTAGGGTGTTCTATGTTATATTGTTTTATATATTCTCCTACCTTTGCAGAGTAAGCTTGATATGAGTTGTCGCTGTATATAAAAGAATATTTAGGCAAATATTTATAGCCGTCAGTATTATGCAATCCATTATGGGCGCTAGCGTCATCCCAGTTAGTCCAGCCTAATGCGTCTACAATTACCCGTAATGCTCTATTACTATAACTGTTATTGCTTGTTGATAAAAAGTTGTTTTCACCTGCTATTATCATATTGTATGTTCGAGTATATACAGTGTTAGGAGGAGACGGGATTTGATTATTCCAACTAAGTTGTGATGTTATATACTCTTTAGGGCCTGCAGATAATTCATCGGAGTTAGTTAGTAAAAATGTCAATATATAAGTGGTGTTCTCTAATTCGTCTGTATTATATAACTTTATACGAATATGGCCTGTATATTTATTGGCGGGAATAACCGCTTCTAT
>OLSA01000751.1_pt1 | contig 28058 bp, 22 predicted proteins | sample 1672731 | NCBI WGS metagenome assembly OLSA01 (sample SAMEA3136718, study PRJEB25190) | human gut metagenome | biome: human gut; feature: human-associated habitat; material: faeces | place: Austria | collected 2013
CGGCAGTCATTGCAGTCGTGTCTCTGATAGGTTTCTTCACATTGGGCAAAGGTCCCGAAATTATTCAGGGACAAGCTGAAGCAGACGAATACCGTGTGTCCGGAAAAGTCCCGGCACGCATTCTTGAACTCCGTGTAAAAGAAGGAGATAAGGTAAAAGCCGGCGATACCCTGGTTATCCTCGAAGCTCCCGATGTGATGGCAAAGCTGTCGCAGGCACAAGCTGCCGAACAAGCAGCCCGGGCAATCAGCGAGAAGGCACAGCGAGGGACTCGCCGGGAACAGTTGCAAGCTGCTTTCGAAATGTGGCAGAAAGCCAAAGCCGGAGTAGAAATTGCCGAGAAGTCATACAACCGTGTGAACCGACTCTTTGAGCAAGGCGTGATGTCCGCACAAAAGCGCGATGAAGCCAAAGCACAATTTGACGCAATGGCAGCCACCGAAAAAGCTGCCCGTTCACAGTACGAAATGGCTAAAAACGGCGCCCGGCAGGAAGACAAAGCAGCTGCCGCCGCACAAGTGGAACGTGCCAAAGGAGCAGTTGCCGAGGTATCTTCCTACATGGATGAGACCATCCTCACAGCTGCTGCCGACGGTGAAGTGACCGAAATATTCCCCAAAGTGGGCGAGCTGGTCGGAACCGGTGCTCCGATTATGAATATCGCCCGACTGGATGATATGTGGGTGACTTTCAATGTGCGCGAAGATTTCTTGAAAGACTTCACTGTGGGAGAAGAAATCAACGCCTTTATTCCGGCATTCGATAAAGAAGTGAAATTCAAAGTGACTTACATGAAAGACCTTGGCACATACGCCGCTTGGAAGGCAACGAAAACAACCGGACAGTTTGACTTGAAAACATTTGAAGTGAAAGCCGTTCCTGTGGAGAAAGTAGAAGGCTTACGCCCCGGAATGAGCGCCATTATAGAGAAATAAATGAGAACAACGCATATCATCTTCCAGATAGCCAAGCGCGAAGTGTTCCGCATCGCCACAAGGCCGCTATACCTGTTTTGCATGGTCATAGCTCCTTTGTTCTGCTACATCTTCTTTACTACGCTGATGTGGAACGGACTTCCCACGGATATGCCGGCAGGGGTTGTCGACTTGGACAATACAGCAACCACCCGCAACATTATCCGCAACCTGGATGCCTTTCAGCAAACCAAAATTGTGGCACATTATGCCGGCTTTGCCGATGCGCGCAAAGCCATGCAGGAAGGAAAGATTTATGCTTTTTACTTTATTCCCGAAGGTACAACGGCAAAGGCACTTGCCAGTCGTCAGCCCAAGGTTTCTTTTTATACCAATTATTCTTATCTGGTAGCCGGGTCACTGCTTTATAAAGACCAACGCACCATGTCCGAACTGGCAAGCGGTGCCATCGGTCGCGCCACTTTGCGTGCCAAGGGTGCTACCGACGACCAAGCAGTGGCTTTCCTGCAACCTATTGTCATTGATTCTCACATACTGAACAACCCATGGTTGAACTATTCCGTTTACCTGAGCAATACCATTATACCGGGTATCTTGATGTTACTGATATTCATGACCACCATCTATACCATCGGAAGTGAAATAAAAGGCAATACCCAGAAAGAATGGATGCAAATGGCCGATAATTCCGTCACTTTGGCTCTATCCGGCAAACTGTTGCCACAGACCCTCATATTCTTTATCATGGCCACCTTTTATAATGTATACCTGTATGGATTCCTGCATTATCCGTGCAACAGCGGTATCCTCCCCATGCTCTTGGCAGGACTGTTGCTGGTATTGGCATCACAAGCCTTTGGCATTTTCTTGTTCGGACTGTTCACCACCATGCGGCTTGCTTTAAGCACAGCTTCGCTATGGGGAGTCATTTCCTTCTCCATTTCAGGAATGAGCTTTCCCGTCATGGCCATGAATCCTGTGTTGCAGGGATTAGCCTGTCTGTTTCCGTTACGGCATTACTTCCTCATCTACGTCAACTTGGCACTCAACGGCTATCCCTTGATTTATGCATGGCATTCGGTAGTAGCATTGATGCTTTTCATGCTATTGCCTTTCTTCATACTGAAAAGGCTTCGCACCGTGCTATTGCACTATGTATATATCCCTTAAAAAACTAACCGGTTATGAAAGAGAAGAGATTCAAAAAGATAGTTTCGGAAGGCATTGCAGACCTGTTCTATATCTGGTGGCAAGAGCTGAAGGCTGTGGTAAAAGACCAAGGTGTATTGATTTTCTTTATCTTGGTTCCATTGGGATATCCACTACTTTATACCTTTATATATACGAACGAAACCGTCCGCGAAGTACCAGCAGTGGTAGTAGACAATAACTGTTCCACGCTCAGCCGGGAATATCTGCGATTGGTGGATGCCGGTCCCGACCTCTACATTGTTTCTCATTGTGCGGATATGGAAGAGGCCAAGGCATTGCTGAAGGAGGGAAAAGCATATGGCATCATTTATATTCCCGAAAGCTTCAGCCGAGATATTGCCAAAGGCATCCAGACCCGCGTCACACTTTACTGCGACATGAGCGGAATGTTATACTACAAAGCCATGCTGACTGCCAATACCAATGCATCGCTGACCATGAACAAGCAGATAAAGATAGAACGCTCCGGCAACACCACCGAGCGTCAGGACGAAGTCAGCTCCTCACCCATCGAGTATGAAGACATCTCTATCTTCAACCCGCAAAACGGATTTGCCGGTTTTCTGATTCCTGCCGTATTGATGCTCATCATTCAGCAAACCCTGCTGCTGGGTATCGGTTTATCTGCCGGAACAGCCCGTGAAACCAACCGTTTCCGCGACTTAGTTCCTTTAAGCCGCCATTATCACGGCACACTCCGCATTGTATTGGGCAAGTCACTTACCTATTTCATGATTTACGTCATCATGTCGGTCTATATGCTTTGTCTGGTACCCAAGATGTTCAGTCTGGTGCAGATAGCACAGGCAGGCACACTTTTCGCTTTTGTACTACCTTATATATTGGCATGCATTTTCTTTGCGATGACTTGCTCTATCTTTATCCACCACCGCGAAGCCTGCATGATGATATATGTATTCACTTCCGTGCCGTTGCTATTCATTTCGGGCATTTCATGGCCCGGTTCCGCCATTCCTGAGTTTTGGAAAGTTGTTTCATGGATATTTCCCTCCACTTTCGGCATCAACGGCTTTGTACGAATCAATAATATGGGGGCTACACTGCCCGATGTTGCCACAGAGTATCACGCCCTATGGCTACAAGCGGGCATTTATTTCCTCACTACTTGCATTGTCTATCGCCGACAGATAACCCTCAGCCGTACACATGTATATGCAAGACTGAAAGAGATAAAAAACAGACATAAACCCAAAGAGGTCTGAATTTGTTTTATAAACCTAAAAAGAAAGACTTATGAAGAAAATTTTCATGCTGGCCTGCGCCTGCCTATTGATTGCTGCATGCAACAGTAACAAAAAGAGTACAGACAATACTACTATTGCTGCCGACACCGAAGTCGCCGATATGCATAATGCAGAAAACGCATTGGACTACGATGGGACTTACACCGGAACATTCCCTGCTGCAGATTGCCCGGGTATCAACATCACCCTTACGCTGAACAAGGATAAGACATTTACTCTTGTCTCAGAATACATCGACAGAAAAGATGCCACATTCACCGATAAGGGAAACTATACCATCGAAGGTAACCTGATAACTCTGCAGAATGGAACAGAAAAGAATTACTATAAAGTAGGCGAGAATACGCTGACTGCCCTTGATCGGGACAAGCAAGAAATAACCGATGAGTTGGCAGAACACTACATATTACATAAACAACAATAATTGAAAAATTCTCCCAATAATGAGGGTGTCAAAGTCAACTTCAGAGAAAAGAAGTTTTAATCTGAAACCTGACACCCTATATCAATTCTTATATTTATCAGCTACAATCTATAACTTTTCAGGGGGCAAAGCATTGATAATACTGTTATTTTGCCGGTAGAGGCGAGGTTCGCTCGTCCGAAAACAGTTTGCTTTGCATATTACTCCCAAAGTTGTGACCGTTGGTTCGGGCAGGCAAACCCTGCCCCTACAGTTGACGATTCGATAGACCGTTTTAGTTTTGAATACCCTCTTACAGTAAATAGGATAACAGTTACTCCGGATTTTTGGTACGCCTTCAGACAGATTTTTCCCCCTCCCTCCCATCTTTTATCACTTTCCTCCGTTTTATTCATGGCTTTTTACTACCTTTGCGCCCATCAATCAACAGATTAAACATGAAAGAATTTATACAGATACTCCATCGGTTCGTACCTCCCTATAAGAAGTACCTAGCTTTAAGTACTCTATTCAATATATTATCAGCCGTTTTAAACATCTTCTCCTTCTCACTCATCGTGCCCATACTGAGCATCCTGTTCCAGATGGAGAAAGCCACTTATACTTTTATGCCGTGGAGTTCGGATGCTTCCATCAAGGACATCGTCATCAACAACTTCCAATATTACATCACCGAGCTCATCAATCAATACGGTCCCAGCACCACCCTGTTGCTGTTGGGACTGTTCATGGCGTGCATGACCTTCCTGAAGACAGGATGTTATTTCCTCTCTTCCGCTACCATGATTCCCATTCGTACCGGCATTGTCCGCGATATCCGGGTTCAGCTCTATAAGAAGCTGCTCAGCCTTCCTCTCGGCTTCTTTTCGGAAGAAAGGAAAGGCGACATCATTGCCCGCATGAGCGGCGATGTGAACGAGATAGAAAACTCCATCATGTCCTCATTGGACATGTTGCTCAAGAATCCTATTCTTATTATCTCTTATTTCACTACACTTATTATTATCAGCTGGCAACTCACCTTATTTACCATTGCCATCGTGCCCATCATGGGCTGGGTAATGGGAACAGTAGGAAAGAAGCTGAAACGCGGCTCGCTCATCGCCCAAGGACAATGGAGCGACTTAATGTCACAACTTGAAGAAACACTCGGTGGTCTGCGCATCATCAAGGCTTTCAACGCAGAAAAGAAAATGAACACCCGCTTCACCGAATCCAACAACCTATACCGCAACACCATCAACCACGTCAACATCCGCCAGCAAATGGCACACCCGATGAGTGAGTTTCTGGGAACGATACTCATTGTCATCGTATTGTGGTTCGGAGGTACGCTGATATTACACAATAACAGCACCATCACCGCGCCTTCTTTTATCTTTTACCTGACCATCCTCTACAGTGTTATCAACCCGCTGAAGGATTTCTCAAAGGCAGGCTACAATATTCCCAAAGGGCTTGCCAGCATGGAACGTGTAGACAAAATCCTGATGGCGGAAAATAAGATGAAGATAAGTCCGAACCCTGTTCCCGTCGGTCCGCTGAAGGAGAAAATAGAATTCCGCGATGTCTGCTTCAAATACGAAAACCAATGGGTGTTGCAAGACATCAACCTCACCATAGAAAAAGGGAAAACGGTAGCACTCGTCGGACAGTCGGGCTCAGGAAAATCAACCATGGTAGACCTTATTCCCCGTTATTACGATGTACAACAGGGTGCAATCCTGATAGACGGTATCAATGTAAAGGATACTACACTGCACGACTTGCGCAGCATTATGGGAAATGTAAATCAGGAAGCTATTCTGTTTAATGACACTTTCTACAACAATATCTCCTTCGGTGTGGAGAATGCCACCATGGAACAAGTGATTGAAGCTGCCAAGATAGCCAATGCACACGATTTCATCATGGCAAGCGAAAATGGTTACGACACCATGATTGGCGATCGGGGCGGCAAACTTTCGGGCGGTCAGCGGCAACGTATCAGCATTGCCCGGGCAATCCTGAAAAATCCGCCTATCCTCATTTTGGATGAAGCTACTTCGGCCCTTGACACCGAAAGCGAACGAATGGTGCAGGACGCTTTGGAGAAATTAATGAAAAACAGAACAACCATTGCCATTGCACACCGGTTGTCCACCATCCGCAATGCAGATGAAATCTGCGTTTTACACGAAGGACGCATTGTGGAACGCGGCAAGCACGAAGACTTATTAGCCATGGACGGATACTACAAAAAACTGTGCGATATGCAACAAATGAGCTAATCCTCAGCACAACAAACCATAAGTAGAGCTGTCCAGGCATCCCGCCGGACTGTCTCACCGGTACGGAAATAGACAATCACTAATTTAATGCACCCTCTTTGCATTAATTAACCCTCCTTGCATTGATTGATTACGATAATTTCGTAAGTTTGCGAAAACATCGTAATTAATTCATATACTTATGGAAAAACTAACAATACAAGAAGAAGAAGTGATGCTCTACATTTGGAGCATAGGAGATTGCTTTGTTAAAGAAATTGTTTCAAAATTTCCTGATCCCAAACCGCCATACACCACAGTCGCTTCCATTGTCAACAACCTGAAGCGTAAAGGTTATGTGGCTGCTCAACGCTTTGGAAACACCTACCAATATACTCCATTGATAAAACAAAGCGAATACAAGCGTACATTCATGGGAGGGGTAGTACAGAACTACTTTGCCAACTCTTACAAGGAGATGGTGTCTTTCTTTGCCAAAGAACAAAAGATTTCGGCAGATGACTTGAAAGACATTATCAACCTGATAGAAAAAGGAAAAGAAAAATAACCTCATCAACAAGTCAATACTATGACTCCCGAACTTATCTACATGCTGAAAGTGAATGTAGGCATTGCCTTGTTCTATGCTTTCTACAAACTGTTTTGCGGCAGCGACACATTCTTTAAGTGGCGTCGGATTGCTCTGCTCAGCTTTCTTACGCTTTCTTTCCTTTACCCATTGCTCAACATACAGACATGGATAAAAGAACAGCCTGCCATATATGAACTGACAGACTATTATACACTTTTAATCACCGGCAACACAAACACAAATAATGAAATAGTAACCACCGCGGTTACTGCTCCTACTCCCACGCTAATGACCTTGTTTACATGGGTATATTTTATCGGAGTAGCGCTGCTCTCCGCCCGGTTCATCATCCAATTGCTCAGCATCTTCCGGCTCTCTTTGATAAGTAAGGAAGAAACAGTAAATGGAATTCGGATAAAAAACCTTCCTTATCCGAACAATCCTTTCTCATTCTGGCATTGGGTTTTTATCTATCTTCCGGAGCTGAAAGAAAATGAGAGACAGGAAATCCTGACACATGAACTGACTCATACACGTCAGCTCCATTCCATTGATGTCATTGCCAGTGAGGTAGTGAATATCATCTGTTGGATGAATCCTTTCATGTGGCTGTTGAAAGGTGAAATCAGGCTGAATTTGGAATACCTTGCCGACCACACGGTCATGGAGTCGGGAACCAACAGGCAACAGTACCAGTATCATTTGCTGGGACTTGCCAACCAACACAAACAAACCGGTTTATATAATAACTTCAACTTATTACATTTAAAAAAACGCATTATTATGATGAACAAAAGAAGAACCCGCACAGCAGGTCGTATCAAGTATGCCCTGTTTGCACCGCTGACCGCTGCTCTACTCTTGGTCAGCAACATTGAAACGGTGGCACGGACTACCGAACGTATCACCAATGAGGTGGTCGAAACGGTAGCAGCCATCCAAACACCCAAACCAGGAGCTGTAGACACACCAGCAGTTTACCAAGACAACGATCAGATATTTACCATTGTTGAGGTAATGCCTGAATTCGTTGATGGCGGAATGCAAGGATGTCTAAAGTTCCTTATGGATAACACCAAGTATCCCGAACAAGCCAAGAGAGATAAAATATCAGGCAAAGTATCGGTTAAGTTCGTTATCGAAAAAGACGGAAGCATTACGGATGCCAAAGTCGTAAGAACTGACAACCCGGTATTCAATGAAGAAGCATTGAGAGTGGTTAACTCCATGCCCAAGTGGAAACCGGGTAAACAAAGAGGTAAGGAAGTAAGAGTATCCTACACTGTCCCTGTTATATTTTCATTAGACGGCAAAGGTTATCAGAAAGCAATGAGTACAGCTAAGGGTAATACCAAAAGCAATGCAACGCAAGCTCAATCCGGCTCCGATTTCGATGAAAACCAACTATTTCAGATTGTAGAAGAAATGCCTGAATTTCCCGGTGGTATGGGAGCTTGTTTAAAATTCCTCATGGCTAATACCGAATATCCGGAAAAGGCAAAAGCTCAGAAAGTGGAAGGAAAGGTATCTGTTAAGTTTGTTGTAGAAAAAGACGGTTCAATCAGTAATCCCCAAATTATAAAAGGTGGTAACCCATTGCTCAACGATGAAGCATTACGAGTGGTCAATTCCATGCCCAAATGGAAACCCGGAAAACAAAGAGGTAAAGTTGTACGCGTAGGATATACTGTTCCGATTATTTTCAAGTTACAATAAAGAAATCTATCATTCATAAGAGGGTGTACTTCAAAATGTGAAGTACATCCTCTTTGATATCTGACATCTCAATATGTAGAATAACGTCTCTTACAACAGGTTATTTGATCCCAACACGGTCAACATGGAATATCCTAATATCAGTCCTATGATTCCCATTATAATACCCACTTTCTCCATATCCTTTTGCTGAATCATGCCGGTGGCATGTGCCAAAGCATTGGGAGGAGTAGATATAGGAAGTACCATGGCTAAGGAAGAACCTATGGCAATACCGATAAGCAACGTTTCCACACCACCTAAAGGCAACAAATTTTCACGCATACTGACACCTGCAATTGCCAAAATGGGGACTAACAAAGCAGCAGTAGCCGTATGAGAAATAAAATTGGCCATTGCATAGCAAATAAGACCGGAACCGACAATCATCAATATAGGAGGCCAAGTGTTAAACGGAATAGCCTCAATCATGTGTTGAGCCAAACCTGTTTCTTGCAAAGCAACACCTAATGCAAAACCTCCTGCCACCATCCAAAGCACACTCCAACTGATTTCTTCCAAATCTCTCTTTGTTATGATTCCTGTTACACAGAACACTGCCACAGGTATCATGGCTACTACATTTGAATTGACTCCCGTAAACTTGTCCGACATCCACAAAAGTACCGTTACGGCAAAAGTAATATAAACCAAGATAGAACGCCAATCTTTTTTTGCTTCACCTTCTATATGCAACTCAATAGTCTTCTGCTTGAAAGGGAATAATCGCAACAAAATAAACCAGGCTATGAATAATACCACAATAGTATAAGGCAGCATGAATCCCATCCACTCACCGAAACCTATGTTCAGATTCAAACCTTCAGGGTCATTCAAATACTTCAATGCAATAGCATTGGGCGGAGTACCAATAGGAGTAGCCATACCGCCCACATTAGCAGCAACCGGAATAGCCATAGCCAAACCAATTTTTCCTTTTCCATCAGCCGGAAGTGCTTTCAGCACAGGAGTCAAAAAGGTCAACATCATGGCAGCCGTGGCAGTGTTACTGAGAAACATAGAAAACACTGCAGTCACCAAAATAAAACCTAATAACACGTAGCGCGACTGAGTACCGAAAGGCCGTAGCATAACACGTGCCAACAACACATCCAATCCACTCTTAGTAGCGGCAATCGCCAAAATAAATCCACCAATGAAAAGCATAATAATAGGGTCGGCAAAACAGTGCATAATGGATTTATACTTCACTGCTTTTCCCAATTCCTCAGCAGGAATACCTTGCACGAAGAACCATAGGCTGCTGTCCGAAACAGTGAGTAACAATAAAACTACAATCAGCACAGAAGTAGTCCATGCCGGAACTGCCTCGAACACCCACATAAACGTTGCAAAAATAAATATGGAAATTAATCTTTGTTCAATAACAGTCAGCCCCTCCACCCCGAAGATTTCGATAGGCAGACACCATAATACAAGAGATACAACAATGGCTATTGCCAGCTTCACAAACCGTGATACACTTTTATTTTCAGCTAAACGTTTAGCTTTCTTCAAATTTTGATAGGCTTCCACCAAAGCGAAGCCATGAAATATTTTATACATAGTACTAGATTAAATGGTTATTCATTTCAAAAGAAAGTACAAAACAGACTTCCATTTAAAATTAAAGAATATAAAAAATGAAAATAAACAGGAGAATGTGCCCATAGCAATAAGCTTACCTCCAGCATATTCTCCTGTAAAAGTTCAATGCATCGTTACTTTTTCAACTCTACAATATGTGTCGGTGCTTGCTCGGCATTACGCTTCTCAGTCTGTTTCACTACATTTTCCGCCAATTCCAAGAAAGCACGTCCCGTGATAGTCGTTTCGTCCAAAGCAGCAGGAGTACCCTTATCACCATTCTCACAAATACTCTGTACGATAGGAATCTGCCCCAGCAAAGGAACATTCATATCTTCTGCCAACTGCTTCGCACCTTCTCTGCCAAACAGATAATATTTGTTTTCGGGCAGTTCGGCAGGAGTAAACCATGACATATTCTCTATCAATCCGAGAATAGGCACATTCACCTTATCATTGGTATACATATTAATACCCTTACGCGCATCAGCCAGTGCTACTTGCTGTGGTGTGCTGACAATCACAGCTCCCGTAATGGCAAGTGTCTGTACCAAAGTAAGATGAATATCGCTGGTGCCCGGAGGAGTATCAAGAATGAAATAATCCAATTCACCCCAATTAGCATCACCTATCAATTGCTTCAAGGCATTGCTTGCCATGCCGCCGCGCCACAAAGTCGCTTGGTCGGGATCTACAAAAAAACCTATGGAAAGAAGTTTGATGCCATACTTCTCAATCGGAATAATCAAATCGCGTCCGTCAATCTGCTCGGCGTATGGGCGTGCATCTTCCACCTGAAACATTTTAGGCATGGAAGGACCGAATATATCGGCATCCAGCAAACCTACTTTATAACCCAACTTAGCCAATGCTACTGCAAGATTGGCAGCTACGGTAGATTTACCTACCCCTCCTTTGCCTGAGGAAACAGCAATAACATTCTTCACCAAAGGAAGCATCTTTCCCGGTTCGGGGCGTGCCGCCTGACGGCTCTCCGTAGAGATAGTTACTTGAACATCAGGAGATACATAAGTATGAATAGCTGTTTCGGCAGCCTTCAACATAGATTTCATAAACGGGTCGGTGGGCTTCTCAAATATCAGAGAGAAACTGACAGACATTCCGTCAATACGGAGATTGTCGGCAACCATCTCCGCTTCAACTAAATTCTTTCCCGTTCCGGGATAACGCACCGTTGCCAGAGCGTCTAAAATCAATTTCGGATATAAGGTCATAATTTACATATTTATTATTTACTTGTTTGCAAACCGCTTCGCTTGCTGCGGTTGTAACTGCGATACTCGTCCAGCTCTATTTCCACATCGGGTTCGCGCAACTCTCCTTCCTGCGGCAAACGGAACTTCATATATTTGATATTCAAACCACGGTCCAGCCATTGTTGTTCATAATAAGTGCGAATGCCCAAGATATCGTCCACAAGTCCCGAATGATACAAATCTTCGGTCAGGAACTCGACGGGAAGACGATTCTCCTCCACCATATAGCGAGTGTAAGTGAACATAAAATTGCTGTCTGTCTTCAAATGAATTAATCCGTCCGGTTTCAAGAACTTGCGATAACGGTTCATAAAATAAGTAGAAGTGAGCCGTTTGGTAGCCTTCTTCATCTGAGGGTCAGAGAAGGTGAGCCAGATTTCACTTACCTCGCCGGGAGCAAAGAAGCGTTCGATAATTTCAATATTGGTACGCAGAAATGCCACATTCTTCATGCCTGCTTTCAGCGCATCTGTGGCGCCTGTCCACATACGGGCTCCTTTTATGTCTACTCCGATAAAGTTCTTATCAGAATACATACGTCCCAATCCCACGGTATATTCCCCGCGTCCGCATCCCAGTTCAAGCACAATCGGGTTATCATTCTTAAAAAAGTCACGATTCCAGTTCCCTTTCATCTCAAACGGAACATTATCGACCACCGAATAGGGATATTCAAACACGTGCGGGTAGTCACGCATATCTGCAAATTTCTCCAGTTTTCCTTTTCCCATGCAAATTCTTATGATTATTGTTTTGTCGGGCAAAGGTAGGGAATATCTAAGAAAGAGAAAAAAATAAGGCTTGCAATTCGCTTGCAAACCTTATTATTCTTTATCTATTAATCGAGAATAGTAACCCAGTTATGAGTATCAGGTTCATCACCATACTGAATGGCACGCAACTTTGTGTACAGCTTAGTACAAATCGGTCCCGGTTTACCATCTTTCGAGATAACATACGATTTGTTGTTTTCCAAATCATCAATTCGCTGAATGGGGCTGATAACGGCTGCTGTTCCGCAAGCACCCGCTTCTTCGAAAGTTTCCAGTTCTTCTTCGGGAACAGGACGGCATTCCACTTTTATACCCATATCCTCTGCCAGTTGCATCAAGCTCTTGTTAGTAATGGAAGGCAGGATGGAAGATGATTTCGGAGTGATATACGTATTGTTTTTGATACCAAAGAAGTTGGCGGCACCGCACTCATCGATGTATTTCTTTTCTTTGGCATCCAAATAGAACTCGCAAGAGTAGCCCAAGTCATGTGCTTTCTTATTGGCACGCAGACTGGCGGCGTAGTTTCCACCTACCTTGTAACGACCGGTTCCATAAGGAGCCGCACGGTCAAACTCACGGATGATAACGTACGGATTAGTAGAGAAACCTCCCTTAAAATAAGGACCGACGGGAGTTACGAATACCACAAACATATATTCGTTGGCAGGATGTACACCTACCTGTGCACCTGTACCGATAAGCAACGGGCGGATATAAAGAGAAGCGCCGCTTTCATATGGCGGAATGAAACGCTCATTGGCTTTCACCACCTTCTTCACTGCTGCAAGAAAAGTCTCTGTCGGCAATTCAGGCATCAGTATACCGTTACATGTACTCTGCAAACGCTGTGCATTGGCTTCCGGACGGAAAATACGGATTTTACCGTCCTTACCGCGATACGCTTTCAATCCTTCAAAAGCTTCCTGTCCATAATGCAGACAAGTGGCTGCCATGTGAATGTTCAATGTTTCTTCCGAACAAAGTTCCAATTCTCCCCATGCACCGTCGCGATAGTAACAACGTACATTATAATCTGTCTTCATATAACCGAAGGACAGATTCGCCCAATCAATCTCTTTCATTGTGTATGCTTTTAATGTTATTATTTACGATTGCGAGCAAAATTAAGGTTTATATTTGCAAATTCCAACCAAATGAAAAGAATTGTTTATCATTTATCTTCCTCTTCCAATATTTTCTTGATTTCTCCGTCAGCCTTATAAAGCTTCTCACGACAGAACTTAATGAGTTCCTGCGCCTCCTTAAGGCTTTCGCCCAGACTGTCGATATCCAGTTCATTGCTATCGATGCGGGTTACTATCTCTTCAAGGCGCTTCATGGCCTGTTCGTATGTCTGTTTCTTTGCTGCCATATACTTTGAATGTTATTTATCGGTGATTACTATACTTTCTACTTCTCCTTTTGCAAAACGGGTGACGAGTTTGTCGCCCTCCTTCAGGCAGGAAGCATCCGTGACTGCTTTGCCTTCTTTAAGGGTAATGCTGTAACCGCGTTTCAGCAGATGTTCGGGCGAGGCTGCCTTTATCTGTTGCTCCAGGAACCGGAGACGATGATTCTCTTCCGTCAGTTTCTTCTGCAACAGACTGCCCAATTGCTTCTCAACCAATTCCAACCGATGACTTTCTCTCATCAACCGGGATTGCAAATTGACTTCCATCTGCCTGATTACACGTTCCTGCCGATAACGTTCTTCGCGTAAGCGCATCCGGGTTTGCATCGGTATACGTTCCACCAGGCGGGTGAGTCTTGTCTTTTCCCTCTCCATCCGGGTAGTGACCGCATAAAGAATGGACGAAGCATAATCTTCCAGCGTTTCGGCCGTGTTGCGCAGATGGTTGATGAGAAACTCGGCAGCAGCAGTCGGAGTTTTTACACGTGTATGCGATACACTGTCAAGAACAGTATCGTCGCGTTCATGACCGATGCCGGTAATGACAGGCAACGGAAACTGCGCGCAATTTGCCGCCAGGTCGTATGTATCAAAGCCCGAAAGATCGGAAGTGGCACCGCCTCCCCGGATAATGACCACCACATCCCAATCATCGCGCCGCGCATTGATGGTATCGAGAGCCGCAATGATTGTCTCCTCCACCCTGTCACCCTGCATGACGGCAGGAAAAAGACGCGGATAGAATACAAAGCCATACGGATTATGTTCCAGCTGATTACAGAAATCTCCGTAACCTGCTGCCGTGGCCGATGAAATGACAGCAATCCGCTGAGTGAGCAAGGGGAGTTCCAACTCTTTATTCAGGGTAAGGACGCCTTCTTCGTCCAACTGTTTCAATATTTCACGCCGGCGACGCGCCATGTCTCCCAATGTATAGGTGGGATCGATATTGAGTACGGTCAGCGAATAACCATAAAGTTCGTGAAACTCCACCGATACTTCCACCAATACCTTGATACCCGCCACAAATGCCTGTCCGGTCTCTTCCTCAAAGTAAGGTTTCAGCAGGCGATACACATTATTCCAAATCGTTCCCCGTGCCTTGGCTATCAGATTATTTCCTCTCGGCTCTTTTTGCACAAATTCAAGGTAACAATGACCGGAGTAGTTGCTGCGCACATCGCTCAGTTCCGCCTGCAGCCAATAAGTATCGGGCATACAAGAGGTAATACTGCGCTTTACCAGCGCATTCAGTTCATATAAAGACAGAGGATGTGCATCCATTATTTTCTTTTCTTTAATTCCGTTTGATAAGCTTTCCAAATATTTGAAATGCCATAGCCATAAATATTATCGGGAGCATCTGCCCGGTCTGCCGAACGATGTACCGCTTCTATCACCTCCTTTGCCGTGAGCCACGGACATGCCTGCCAGAAACAAGCCACCAGTCCGCAAAATGTGGGCGATGCAAACGAAGTCCCATTGGCACGCGACACTGTCCCGTCATTTCCAGCCACCGCAGAACTTACCCCCACTGCCATTACATCAGGTTTTACGCGACCGTCTGCCGTATTACCGACAGAAGAGAAATCTGCATTCACCAGATTTTTATCCATGGCACCCACAGTAATGACATTCTCCGCATCTCCCGGAGGAGTCAGCTTCTTCCAAGTACCGCGACCGGAATTGCCGGCACTGCACACCACTACCAGTCCTTTATCGGCAGCCATCGAAGCCGAATGTGACATCAGAGAATAATGCCCGTCCAAGTCACGATAACGATAATTACACGTTTTATCGTCAAACTCATAATAACCCAACGAAGTATTCACCACATCGACTCCCACGCTATCGGCAAATTCCAAAGCCGCTGCCCAGTAATCTTCCTCCACCGGCTGCTCCGTATCATCATCTTCACTGCGAAGCAACCAATATGAAGCTTCGGGTGCGGTCCCTACCAATACGTCCGGTTGGTTGGCAGCCAAACACGATAACACTTTCATGCCGTGATAGTTCTCGGCATAAATATCCGACTGCGGATTTACAAAGTCACGAATACCCAAAAGATGCATTTTCTTGAAAAACTTCATCTCGTCGGCATTATAAAAACCTGCATCGATGACTGCAATCTGCATTCCTTCCCCCTTGAACCCTGCGGCATGGAGGCTGTCTCCCCGGTGAACCGCAATCTGCCGGTAAGCCTGACCGTAATAATTATCTGTTTTCGAGAACTTGTTCGTCACCTCTTTCCTGCGCTCCGGGTTACGAGCCGGAATACTGTCGGGAGAAGTCCATACCTTCTTTGTTTTCGTGACAAAAGGCAGCCTCGCTATTTGTTCTATCAAGGCAGTGTCGACCACTTCTACCACCACTGTATTGTTCCATTTACTTTTTGTCACCACAGAGGCACCCTTACCGATAATGGCGTCAATATAAGTACGGCACACCGGCAAGTCTGTTTCATCCACCTTCAACCCCTGCCGTTCCCGGCGTTCCAAGGCGCGCTCGGAAAGATAAGCTTGCGGACTGCCGACAGAGTAAGCAGTTTCTGCCTTATCACGAAGATTGATACGATACTTATAAGTCTTTTCCGCCGATACTTGCAATGTGCATGCCCCAAGCAGGCAACCTATTATAATTCTACTCTTAAAATTCATCTTAGCAACTCTTACTTATTATTTTTTTTCATCGCAAAGATACATAATCTTTTCCCTCAAGCTCAATTTTTGCGTACCTTTGCAACGAATTTCAGAATTAAACAGGTAAAAAGTAAAGAATATGGCTAAAGCAGGAACAGCAACAGAACTAGGCACAGAACGGATTGGAAAATTATTGATGCAATACGCAATCCCCGCAATTATCGCAATGACCGCCTCATCACTTTACAACATGGTAGACAGTATCTTTATCGGACACGGAGTGGGTCCCTTGGCTATTTCAGGATTGGCAATTACTTTCCCTCTTATGAATCTGGCAGCCGCCTTCGGTTCGCTGGTAGGCGTAGGTGCTTCCACACTTGTGTCTGTCCGATTGGGACAAAAAGACTATGATACCGCCCAACATATTCTGGGCAATGTCATCACCCTGAATCTCATTATCGGCATCGGCTTCACCATCCTCACACTCCTCTTCCTCGACCCTATTCTCTATTTCTTCGGAGCCAGTGCAGACACTATTTCATACGCCCGCGACTACATGTACATCATCCTTTTAGGTAATGTGGTGACACACATGTACCTCGGATTGAACGCTTTGCTTCGGGCATCCGGACATCCGCAAAAGGCAATGATAGCCACCATCACCACCGTTATCATCAATACACTGCTCGACCCTATCTTCATTTATATATTCAAATGGGGTATTGAAGGTGCGGCGATTGCCACTATCCTGGCACAAATCATTTCATTGACATGGCAGTTCAAAACCTTCACCAACAAAAATGAATTGCTCCATCTGCGCCACGGCATTTACAAATTGCGCGGCAGCATCGTAAAAAATACCATTGCCATCGGTATGTCTCCTTTCCTGATGAATTTGGCAGCCTGCTTCATTGTCATCTTTATCAACAAAGGATTAAAAGAATATGATGGTGACCTTGCCATTGGCGCTTTCGGTATTGTAAACCGTATCGTATTCTTGTTTGTCATGATTGTGATGGGTCTCAATCAAGGCATGCAACCCATTGCCGGATACAATTTCGGTGCCCGTCAATACCATCGGGTTAACCAAGTATTAAAACTGACCATCTACGGAGCCACCCTTGTCACCACCAGCGGATTCCTTGTAGGCGAACTGATGCCCGAACTGGCTGTATCCGCCTTTACCACCCACGAAGGATTGATTGAGCGTTCGGCCACCGGACTGCGTATCGTAGTCATGTTTTTTCCCATTATCGGTTTTCAGATGGTTACTTCCAACTTTTTCCAAAGTATCGGAATGGCATCCAAGGCTATCTTCCTGTCCCTTACCCGCCAATTGCTTTTCCTGTTACCTTGCATCATTATTTTACCCATGTTCTGGGGTTCAAAAGGAATATGGATGAGCATGCCGATTTCCGACTTGGCAGCCAGCATCGTGGCAGCCGTCATGCTTTATCGGCAATTTCAGATTTTTAAGTCTCATGCACAGAAGCAAGTTTCAAATTAAATAATTATATTTGCCGATATACTCACTAATTTATTACGACTATGAACGAGAATTATGTCATAAACCTAGGCCGTCAGCTAGGCAGTGGTGGTAAAGAAATAGGCGAGAAGCTGGCAAAAGAATTCGGTATCGCCTTTTATGATAAAGAATTGATAAAACTTGCTTCCGATGAGAGCGGATTGTGTAAGGAGTTCTTCGAGAAAGCCGATGAGCGCGCTTCACAAAGCATCATCGGCGGTCTGTTTGGTACTCGTTTCCCTTTTATCAGTGACGGTGCCATCCCCTATGGAAGCTGTCTGAGCAATGATTCACTGTTCAAAATTCAGAGTGATGTGATACGCGAGTTGGCCGAAAGACAATCCTGCCTTTTTGTGGGAAGATGCGCCGATTATATCCTTCGCGACCATCCGCGATGTGTCAATGTATTTGTATCTGCTTCAAAAGAGGCGCGAATAGAGCGGCTGATGAGAATCCACAACATACCTTCGGAGGCTGCCGAAGAGTTAATGGAGAAAGCCGATAAGAAACGCTCTTCCTATTATAATTATTACAGCTATAAAACATGGGGAGCTGCAGAAACCTACCACCTGTGCATTGACTCATCGGTATTGGGAATAGACGGAACTGTGCAGTTTATCAAAGAGTTTGTCAAGCTGAAACTGGGAATCCAAAAATAACACTCAAAAAGACCTTGGAAAATATGTCCAGACCAAACCAACGGTCACGGCCTTGGAAGTAATGCACAAAGCAAACTGTTTTCGGGCGAGCAAACCTCGCCCGAAAACAGCAAAATATTGGAGATTCATGCCATCCACCGCAAATGAAGAATTCACCGGACTACAGCCGATTACGGTCATTCTTCTCTTTCAGATACTCATAAAATGCATATTGGGCGCGTACCGGTTCTTCATTCGGATTCTTTTTCAGCACATTCTTTAAGTTCTCATCCACCCATCCTGCCTTTTGGTTATCCCTCAACTGGATATGAAGCATATCAATCATCTCCTGTTTCAACTCTTCGTCCATGACAGGAGTCACCGCCTCTATCCGCCGATACAGATTACGCCTCATCCAGTCCGGCGACCCCATGAAAAGAAGCGGTTTCCCACCGTTCAGGAAGTACCAGATACGGGCATGCTCCAAGAAGCTGTCCACTATACGGGTGATACGGATATTCTTGCTGTATGCCTGGCCGGGTATCAAACAGCAGATACCACGGACTATCAAATCAATCTTCACCCCCGCTTCACTCGCCTTATAGAGTTCATCAATCATAGCCGGGTCTTGCAGTGCATTCATTTTCAAAATGATATGTGCCTCTTTTCCGGCTTTCGCCATATTTATTTCATAACCAATCCGCCTGCGCAACTCCGGCAACAGATTGAACCGTGCCACCAGCAGACGTTTGAATTTCGGTTCAGCCACCTCCTTACGCAACACACGGAAAAGCGTATGCAAGTCATTGACAATTACTTCATTCGAAGTAAACAAACCCGAATCGGCATATACCGTTGCCGTTTTCTCATTAAAATTCCCCGTACTGATATAAGCATAGCTGCGCACTTGCTTTCCTTCCTTGTTGCGGCGAAGCACCAATGCCACCTTCGCATGCACTTTCAGTCCCGGAATACTATATATAATGTGTATTCCCGCTTTCTCCATCAGTTCGGCCGTCGCCAAATTATTTTCTTCATCAAAACGTGCCTTCAGCTCCACAAAGACAGTCACCTGCTTACCGTTTTGTGCAGCAGCTATCAGCGTATTGATAACCTCCGAGTTTTCTGCCACCCGATACTGGGTAATCATAATCTCTTTGCAAGAAGGGTCGTGCACCGCTTCGTAAAGGAAATGGATAAAATGGTCAAACGAATGATAGGGGAAGTGCAACAGCAAATCACGCTTATTGACATATCGGAAGATGGATTCTTTTTCATCCAGATAATTCAGTTTCATGGGTACCGGCTTGACCGGTGCTTCATTACCACGATTAGGATTGGGCAAATGCGACAAGTCTTCAAGGTTGAGATGCTTGTCACCCGGAACCAGCTCATCGCGATTGATGTCAAAGGCATCCACAAGGAATTCCAGATAGTCCACAGGCATCTTGCGGTCATACACAAAACGACATACCGCCCCTATCTTGCGCTTCTTCACCTTCTTTTTCAGTTGCTCTACCATCTTTTCAGAACTTTCGGCATCATCGACAAAAATATCGGCATCACGCGATATCTTGCAACAATAGCTGCAATCCAACTCATAGCCGGGAAACATACGGTCAATATTTGCCTTGATGATATCCTCCATATACATCAGATAGAAATACTCACCCACCCGGGGAAGCTCGATGAAACGGGGCACTTTGCTATATGGCAGTTTGATGATATAATATTCCTTCTCACCGGTGTCACGACGGATGACACGCACCGAAAGATAAAGACGGTTGTCACGCAAAAAAGTCTTGATGCGATTCTTACATACAGGCACGGGCTGCAAATAAGGAAAAATCTCCTCTTTGAAGAAGTTCCTGATGAACTCCGTATGCACGGGCTCCACCTCCTGCTTGCTTTGGTAAAACACCACATGCTGCTGTTCACGCAAAGCAGGAATCAGCTTGCGTTCATAAATGCGAATACGGTCTTCCATCTGCTCATTCACCACCTCGGTTATCTGATGAATAAGATGTTTTGCCTCTTCCTGAGTAATATCATCACTGTGACCGCCCGAAGCAATCGCTTTATGTTCTGCCACACGTATCTTATAGAACTCTTCGAGATTGGAAGAATATATTGAAACAAAATTTATTCGCTCATATAGCGGAAGGGAGTCATCATCGGCCTCCAGTAATACCCGATGATTAAATGACAACCAACTGATATCACGTTTAAAATAATGATATTTGCTCTCCATAATATGCTAAGATTTGTGTCAAATATAGTACCTTTGTTGGAAATAAACAAACAAACAATGACTAGAATTGGATTATTATCGGATACTCATTCATATTGGGACGATAAATATTTAAAATACTTTGAGGAATGTGACGAGATTTGGCATGCAGGCGACATCGGCTCGGTGGAAGTTGCCGAACGGTTAGCTGCCTTCCGACCCTTTCGTGCCGTATACGGAAATATCGACGGACAGGAAATCCGTAAACTTTATCCACAGATAAACCGTTTTACCGTCGACGGTGCAGAAGTACTGATGAAGCACATCGGCGGTTATCCGGGCAATTACGACCCGTCCATCCGCGGCAGCCTGTTTGTAAAGCCGCCCAAATTATTCATCAGCGGGCATTCTCACATCCTGAAAGTGAAATATGACAAGACTCTCGGCCTGCTGCACATCAATCCGGGAGCAGCAGGCAAATCAGGTTTCCACACCGTTCGCACACTGGTGCGTTTTGTAATAGACCAAGGAGAATTTAAAGATTTAGAAGTAATAGAATTGGCAGAATAAGTTGGATAGTAAGAAAATCTTTCCGAACTTTGCGCCACAAAAACAGTAATAACTAAAAATATGAAGACTTATCTCGTTACAGGAGCTGCCGGATTTATCGGCGCCAACTATTTAAAGTACATTTTGGCCAAGCATGACGATATCAAGGTCGTTGTCCTTGACGCCCTGACCTACGCCGGAAATCTGGGAACCATCGCATCTGACATTGATAATGAACGTTGCTTCTTTGTAAAAGGAGATATCTGTGACCAAGCACTTGCAGACCAGCTCTTTGCTGAATATAAGTTTGATTATGTGGTGAACTTTGCTGCCGAGAGCCACGTAGACCGCAGCATTGAGAATCCGCAACTGTTTTTACAGACCAACATCCTCGGCACACAAAACCTGCTGGATGCTGCCCGCCGTGCATGGGTCACCGGTAAGGACGAACACGGATATCCCACTTGGCGCAAAGACGTGCGCTATCATCAGGTGTCTACCGATGAAGTATATGGCAGTCTGGGAGCCGAAGGTTTCTTTACAGAAGAAACACCGCTTTGCCCTCACAGCCCTTACAGCGCCTCAAAGACAAGTGCCGACATGATTGTAATGGCATATCGTGATACATACAAGATGCCTGTCACCATCACCCGTTGTTCCAACAACTACGGTCCTTATCATTTTCCCGAGAAACTGATTCCGCTTATCATCAAGAACATTCTGGAAGGCAAGAAGCTTCCTGTCTACGGTGACGGAAGCAATGTGCGCGACTGGCTGTATGTGGAAGACCATTGCAAAGCCATCGATTTAGTGGTACGCCGGGGACGCAACGGAGAAGTTTACAATGTAGGCGGACATAATGAAAAGCAAAATATAGAAATAGTCAAGCTTACCATTGCCACCATCCATCAGATGATGACCGAAAATCCCGAATATCGCAAGGTATTAAAGAAGAAGGAACGGAAAGAGAACGGCGAAATCAGCATTGACTGGATTAACGAGTCACTGATTACGTTCGTCAAAGACCGTTTGGGACATGACCAGCGTTATGCCATCGACCCCGAAAAGATTACAAAGGAACTGGGCTGGTATCCTGAAACAAAATTTGAAGTGGGCATCGTGAAAACAATACAATGGTATCTGGAGAATCAAGCTTGGGTGGAAAATGTAACCAGCGGTGATTATCAGAAGTATTACGAAAGTATGTATAAAAACAGATAATACACCAATAGACCGGAAGCGGTGGCAACAGGTAATCAATGTATCGTGAATCTGCTGCCACCGCTTTCCGATTATTTTAACTTCAACTTGACCAACACCGGAACAGTTCTATCCTAACCGAGGACTTGCATACAAGAATAAAGAAACGGCTAATGAAGTATGTCCTTTCATCAGCCGTAACAAGCATTCTCATCCGTTAGATTACCCCCTTTTATCAGTCGAAGTATTATAGTCTTCGGCAATGGACTGTACAGTCTATTACCGGAGACTGTACGGTCTACTACGGTGGACTGTACAGTCCGCTGCCGGAGACTGTAGTAATCTTCCGTTTAAAAGCCCTTGGCCGACAGCAGGAAACGACTTAATCTTCCCTTTGGCCGCGGTTAAGCAGCAGGAGGCTATACAATGTGACTTTTACATTATTTCTTTTCAAGCTCTTGCAAGCTTTCCATCTTCTTCGTTTCCAGGAATTCATAGATGCCGCAAAGATGCTCTTTCACTTTCTTGTTGCCGAATTCATACACCTTGCTCACCAGCCCGTCAAGGAAATCACGGTCATGGGATACCACGATAAGCGTACCGTCAAAGTCAAGCAAAGCCTGTTTCAAGATATCTTTTGTCTTCATGTCGAGGTGATTGGTAGGCTCATCGAGAATCAGCAGATTGACCGGTTCAAGAAGTAACTTTATCATTGCCAGACGGGTGCGTTCACCTCCCGAAAGTACCTTAACCTTCTTCATCGAAGCCTCGGGACTGCCAAACATGAAAGCTCCCAGCAAGTCACGAATCTTATTACGGATTTCACCTTTAGCCACATCATCGATGGTTTGAAAGACCGTCAGGTTTTCATCCAGCAGCGAAGCCTGATTCTGTGCAAAGTAGCCGATCTGAACATTATGTCCCAGTGTGAGTGTTCCTTCGTGCTCTATCTCCTTCATGATACATTTCACCAGCGTAGACTTACCCTCACCGTTCTTTCCCACAAAAGCCACTTTATCACCGCGCTCGATAGTGAGAGACGCATTGCTGAACACTACGTGGTCGCCATACGTCTTGCCTACCCCGTCCATAATAACCGGATAATTTCCACTTCGGGGTGATGGGGGAAACTTAAGGCGAAGCGCCGAAGTGTCTTCCTCATCCACTTCCACCAGCTCCAGCTTTTCGAGCATCTTGACACGGCTTTGCACTTGCAATGTCTTGCTATAAGTTCCTTTGAAGCGTTCGATAAAGTCTTTTGTCTCCTGAATCATTTTCTGCTGCTCTTCGTATTGTTTCATCTGTTGCTCGCGGCGTTCTTTACGAAGGACAAGATATTGCGAATAATTCACTTTATAGTCATAGATACGTCCCATGGTTACTTCGATGGTGCGCGTAGTGATGTTATCCACAAACTTACGGTCGTGGCTGATGACAATGACAGCCTTTGCACTTGTTATCAGAAAATCTTCCAACCATTGTATGGACTCGATATCAAGATGATTGGTCGGCTCGTCAAGAAGAAGGACATCAGGATTCTGCAGGAGCAGTTTCGCCAACTCGATGCGCATACGCCATCCGCCGCTGAAATCACTGGTCTGCCGGTTGAAATCTTCGCGCGTGAATCCCAGCCCGAGCAACGCTTTTTCCACATCTTCCTCAAAATGGGTAAGATCGATGGCATAAAACTTCTCGCTCATGGTAGAAACTTTCTCGATAAGTTCCATATAAGAATCGCTCTCGTAATCGGTACGCGTAGCCAACTCATTGTTAATGGCCTCAATCTCCGCTTCCATGGCATGAAGATGGGCAAAAGCCTGAGAAGCCTCCTCAAAAACCGTACGACCGTCCTCCGTCATCAAATGCTGTGGAAGATAAGCGACTACACAATCCTTGGGGGCAGTCACTTTTCCGCGGGAAGGCTGACGGACACCCGCCAAAATCTTCAACAAGGTAGACTTGCCTGCACCGTTCTTTCCCATCAGGGCAATACGGTCTTTCTCGTTTATCTGGAAAGAAATGTCACTAAACAAGGTGGTTCCGCCAAACTCGACGGTCAATCCATCTACTGAAATCATATTTATTCTTTTTCTTTGTTATTATAATAAAGCAAATCAGGCACGGATGACACGGAGCCCACAGTCTGTCCGTAAAAAGAAAGAACCGTGTTTTCCGCGTAATCCGTGCCTGACTATATTTTCACTCACTAAAAGTTATGAAGCCAATATCAATATCAGCAACTGGGCTGTCAGGATGCGAAGGAACATGGACACCGGATAAACGGTAGAATATCCTACTGCCGGCGCATTGTTTCCCGCTGTCTGATTGGAGTAAGCCAATGCAGGGGGGTCGGTGTTACTACCTGCAATAAGACCCATCAGCATAAAATAGTTCATCTTATAATGGAAACGGGCTACGGCACCCATTATCAATAAAGGTATAACCGTTATCAAGAATCCGCAACCTACATATAATAATCCGTCACCGTCTACCACCGTGCTCACAAAATTGGCTCCCGCCTTGATGCCCACACTGGCAAGGAACAGAGCGATACCGATTTCACGCAACATCAGGTTGGCACTCATCGTGGTGTAAGTGACCAGCTTCATCTTATAACCGAAACGTCCGATCAAAATAGATACAATCAACGGACCACCGGCAAGACCTAATTTCACCGGAGTAGGAATGCCGGGGAATGCAATGGGCAGACTGCCGAACAGGATTCCAAGGAAGATACCTACGAATATAGTCACAATATTAGGATGGTCAAGGCGTTTCAACGAGTTACCCATCAAACCGGCAACACGCTCTACTGCATCCTGTGCACCTACCACCATGACACGGTCACCTACCTGAAGAGTCAGGTTTCGTGAAGCAAAGATATCCATACCCGAACGATTCACACGGGTCACATTTACTCCATACATACTGCTGAAATGAAACTCACCCAGTTGCTTACCGTTCATTTTGGGCTGCGTAATCAAGATACGGCGCGATACCATCGGAGTATCCTGCTTCTCCCAGTCTACTTCAATCTTCGGACCAATGAAAGCGATGATAGCTTCGGCATCATCTTCGGCACAAACCACAAACAACTGGTCACCGATGTGAAAAACAGTATCACGGTTCGGAATACTCACATGTCCGTTCTGAAGAATGCGGGAACATACAAAATCACGTCCCATAAAGTCTTTTACCTGGAGTAATGTCTTCCCTTCCAACGCCTCATTATGCACTTCAAGATGCATCATTCTGGGAGTAAGATGAGGGTTAGCCGCCTCTTCCCTGGCAATAGCTTCTTCTTCTTTTTTCAGATTAACACGGCAAATGTAACGAATGGCAATGATAGAACCGATAATACCCAACACACCAAGCGGATAAGCACAAGCATACCCCATGGCTATCTGCGGGCCGTTATAGCTCAGTTGCGACAAAGCTTCGTTGGCAGCACCAAGTCCGGGCGTATTCGTAACCGCACCGCAAAGAATACCCACCATCATGGGCAATTCGATACGTCCGTTCAACCCATAATACAATCCGAGGGCAACTGCAACGTTCAGACAAACAATGCCAATCGCTATCAGGTTCATGGCAACACCACCCTTCTTGAAAGAAGAGAAAAAAGACGGTCCCACCTGAAGACCAATGCAAAAGACGAACAAAATAAGTCCGAAATCTTGCAAGAATATCAAAATCTGCGTGTTTCCCGTAAAACCGAAATGCCCACAGACAATACCGGTAAACAAGACGAAGGTTACACCCAGTGACACCCCGAAAATCTTAATCTTTCCGAGTAACACACCCACTGCTATCACAAAAGAATATAGCAGCACTATGTGTGCAATCGAGTTTTCATCAGTAAATAGATTTTGTAACCAATCCATAATATTTAATGTGTTTTAAAAATTGCCGCAAAATTAGCAAATTCATTCCACTCAGCCCAATAATCCGGGCATAATTATTTCACCTGCATGATTTATTTTGCAATATCCACATAGCAAACCCCACAGTTACCTACTTCTTTCCTTAACAAAATGACAGAAATCAGCAGTTGCTTGCTGCGAAAATAAGTAAAAAAGGGAATCTATTTAAAAGGAATTACTATATTTGCCCGAACACTTGAACAAGATACAAGATATTACTAACTTAAATATTAATACCAAATAAACTATGGCAGATAGTAAAGAGAAACTCTTTTCAGATTTTCCCGGCGTTTCTACGGAAGCGTGGATGAAAAAGATTACAGCAGACCTGAAAGGTGCTGACTTTGAAAAGAAACTGGTTTGGAAAACCAATGAAGGCTTTAAAGTGAAACCTTTCTACCGTCAGGAAGACTTGGAAGGTTTAAAAACAACAGAAGGGCTGCCCGGACAGTTCCCTTATGTGAGAGGTATAAAAAAGGATGACAACACCTGGCTGGTGCGTCAAGATATCCAAGTGGAATGCCCGAAAGAAGCAAATGCAAAAGCACTCGACATTCTGAATAAAGGTATAGACTCCCTTGGTTTCAAGGTCAATGCAAAAGACTTGAATGCCGAATACATTGAAACATTGCTGAACGGTATTTGTGCCGAATGCGTAGAGCTGAACTTCTCTACCTGTCAGGGACATACCGTGGAACTGGCTAAATTATTGGTGGAATATTTCCAAAAGCAAGGTTATGACTTGACTCAACTGCAAGGTTCTGTCAACTATGACCCGATGGGCAAGATGATGGCAAAAGGCAAAGACCTGAGCAATTTCGCTGCTATTGCCAAGGAATTGGTAGACGTTCTGGCTCCATTGCCCAAGTATCGTTGCATCTGCGTTAACGCAGTAGAGTTAAACAATGCAGGGTCTTATATTTCACAAGAGTTGGGATACGCATTGGCATGGGGTAATGAATACATGAACCAGCTGACAGACGCAGGTATCCCTGCTGCTACAGTAGCCAAGAAAATTAAGTTCAACTTCGGTATCAGTTCCAACTACTTCCTTGAAATTGCAAAATTCCGTGCAGCACGTATGCTGTGGGCAAACATTGTAGCTTCTTACCATCCTGAATGCTTGCGTGATTGCGATAATAAGGGGGCTAATGGAGAATGTCGTTGTGCTGCGAAGATGGCGGTTCATGCCGAAACTTCCACTTTCAATCTTACTTTGTTTGACGCTCATGTGAACTTGCTTCGTACACAGACTGAAGCGATGAGTGCTGCATTGGCAGGTGTGGATTCAATGACAGTCGTTCCGTTCGATAAGACCTATTCGACTCCGGATGAATTCTCTGAACGCCTTGCACGTAACCAGCAGTTGCTACTGAAAGAAGAATCTCATTTTGATAAAGTGATAGACCCGGCTGCCGGTTCTTATTATATCGAGAACCTGACAGTGTCTATCGCTAAACAAGCGTGGGAACTCTTCCTTGCCGTAGAAGAGGCAGGCGGTTTCTATGCTGCACTGAAAGCCGGTACAGTTCAGGCAGCAGTGAACGAAAGCAACAAGGCTCGTCATAAGGCAGTTGCTCAACGTCGTGAAGTGCTACTGGGTACCAACCAGTTCCCGAACTTCAATGAAAAAGCAGGCGAGAAACAGCCGATAGAAGCTAAATGCTGCTGCGGAGGTGATGCTCATACTTGCGAGAAAGATGTGGATACTTTGGTATTTGACCGTGCTGCCAGCGAATTTGAGGCGTTGCGTCTTGAAACGGAAGCTTCCGGCAAACGTCCGAAAGCATTCATGCTGACTATCGGTAATCTGGCTATGCGTCAGGCACGTGCACAATACTCTTGCAACTTCCTGGCTTGTGCCGGTTATG